>Ga0209702_10000156_pt1 | contig 133388 bp, 128 predicted proteins | sample FRY01_FD_187210 | JGI IMG/M metagenome (GOLD analysis project Ga0209702, IMG submission 187210) | Freshwater microbial communities from Lake Fryxell liftoff mats and glacier meltwater in Antarctica - FRY-01 (SPAdes) (version 2) | ecosystem: Environmental > Aquatic > Freshwater > Ice > Glacier...
AGACTTCTAATCTTTTGGCCGCAGGTTCGATTCCTGCCGAGGGCACCTCAAAATATGCCTTTTTGGCATGAACCTATTTGGGGGTGGGGCGAGCGGTCTAAGCTGGTGTTGGGGGAGGGGTATTTGTGCATCAGACTCGTTTTGAACGCACCGTGCCCTCTGAAAGCGTCATTGAGCATGCCCTGCGTGGCAGTGTTCAGAAGTCCTTTTGGGTGGAAGATGCCCCTCTGGGGCATTCGCTTTTGTCGTTGACCGGTCAGATTAGTTGTGACCTTGCCATCGTCGGTGCTGGGTACACAGGGCTGTGGACCGCCTTTCTCGCAAAAGCTCGACACCCTGAATGGCGGGTCGTGGTGCTCGAGGCCGAGGATCCTGGCTGGGCCGCTTCTGGACGCAATGGTGGCTTTGTCGAGTCCACGTTGACTCATGGCGAATCCAATGGGAAGAGGCGCTACCGCGCTGAATATGACCAGCTCGATAAGGCCGGGCTCGACAACCTGGATGCGATCGAAAAGACGGTCACCGAGGGGAAGTGGGACTGTGATTTTTGGCGGGTAGGTTCTCTTGCCGTCGCCGTGGAAGATCACCAGGTGCCCTGGTTACGCGACGAAGCCGATGGTGAGCGCGCCGTATTTCTTGACGCTGATGCGGTGCGCAAACGTGTCAATTCGCCCACCTATCTGGCGGCAAACTTTTCCGCTCAAGACACCGCGATGGTGCACCCGGGGAAACTGACCCGCGAACTCCTCACCGCTTGTCTTGAGGCAGGTGTCGAGGTGCTAAGTCACACCCCGGTGAAAGGCCTGGACGCGGATCGCTCCCGTGTCACACTGCAGGTTCCCGGCGGCGAGGTGGTGGCCCAGCGGGTGGCGTTGGCGACGAATGCTTTCCCCTCCTTGCTCAAGCGATACAGTCTTCACACCATTCCGGTGTATGACTACGTCCTCATGACAGAGCCACTCACCCCGGAGCAGAAAGCCAGTGTGGGCTGGGACGGTCGCGAGGGCGTGGCGGATATGGCAAACCAGTTCCACTATTACCGCATTACCGCAGATGACCGGATTCTCTTTGGCGGTTATGACGCGGTGTATCACTACGGCGGGGAAGTCAATGAACGCCACGAAGATCGTCCCCAAAGCTATCGTCGGGTTGCTTCGCACTTTTTCACCACGTTCCCCCAGCTCGAAGGAATTGCCTTCAGCCATCGCTGGGCAGGAGCCATCGACACCTGTTCGCGATTTAGCGCCTTTTTCGCCACCGCCCATCAGAGCAGGGTTGCCTATTCAGCGGGGTTCACGGGACTGGGGGTTGCCGCCACCCGCTTCGCCGCGGAGGTAATGCTCGATCAGTTAGACGGGTTAGATACGTGGAGAACGGAGTTGGAGATGGTGAAGAGTATGCCCCTTCCTTTCCCCCCGGAACCCTTGTGTTACCCGGCCGTTCAACTGACCAAGGCGGGATTAGACAGGGCTGATCATCGGCAAGGGCGCAGAGGGCTTTTTCTCAAGACCCTCGATGCCGTGGGTTTGGGGTTTGATTCGTGAACCGGGCGCCTGACTGGGCTGACGCCCTCAGCTTGGTGCTGGAACGTGTGCTAGTCGACCCTTCCCAGGTGATCCAGGGGCAGCCGAGCACGGGCGAGATGTCCTGGAGCGGGTCGGGCGGATCATCCTGGGGCGTGTGGGAAATGACTCCGGGAATCATGAGTGATGTTGAGTACAACGAAACCTGCATCATAATTCAGGGTCACGGTTTCGTGACCCGAATGCTGGCAGGAGAGCTTGTTACCCAAGAGCTTCAGCCCGGGGTCGTGCTCACCCTTCGCACCGGCGAAGAAACACGGTGGGAGGTCACGACCACACTGCGCAAGGTGTATCACTTAGCGGGCTAAGGGCACGGGATAGGGTGTGCGTCAGTAAAGGAGATCGAAGGTGTCTCCTGCATCGTCGGAAACATGAACGCCTTGGTCATCTAAGACGATGACCGTGTTGTCATAAGCCGCGATGTGCGAAACGTTCCGAAAAACCTGTGACAGGGCAATAAATGGCCCACCAGGAGCGGAACTCCTCGCCAGGCCAGAGCTGGTAGAGAGAAAAATGTTGGTTCCGGACCACTCGACGAGAGAAACGCTAGCGGGCGCTTCTATGGGAGAGAACGTGAGCCCAGCATCAGTGGAGAGCATGAGTAGACCATCTGAGGTCATAAGAATTTCATCGGATTGTGAGGGGTTAAGGGCCAGGCTGGTGAGGTTGGGGATTTCCAGGGACGCCCAAGTATCTCCTCCGTCGACTGATGCCACCACCATGCCGTAGTTCGCAGCCACACCTATCATTGTGTTTCCGGCCACCTCCAGAAGGTGAAAGTCCACTTCTCCGGTGAGAGACTCAGCAGCCCAGGTCTCGCCACCATCACTGGAAACCAGGAGCCCCAAGGGGTTGGGTAGATCCTGCGTGGGACCAGGATGTCCGCTTGCGAAAAAGACTTCGTCGTCGACAGCAAGACCCATGACATCGAATTCTTCCCCTCGAAGGTGCCAAGAACCCTCTGACCAGGCGTACAAACCGTGGTGGCTGGCGAGAAAAAACTCCTCACCATTTGTTGCGACACTGTGCACGTGTTCGAGCTGCGCGAAATCCACGCCGTCGCTGTTGGCGGAGCACCCGGTCAGCCCGAGCGCTAGGACCACTCCCCATCCGATTGGCTTACGCACTGGTGAGACCTACCAGCACGAGTCTCATTTCTTCAATCTCAGCTGTTTGGGCGGCGATCACTTCGCGCGCGAGGGCCTGGGCCTCATCGTTGGCGGAATTCTCGATCATCATCACCATTTGGAGCGCTCCCTCGTGATGCTCAATCATGAGCTGGAGAAAGACGATGTCGAACTGCGGTGAAGTGAGTGTTGCCAATTCAGCCATAGTTGCCTCGGATGCCATCCCGGCCATCGCGTTGGGAGCCATCATGCCACCGTCCACCAGCCCGTTGTCCATCATGGTGCCATCAGGCATCTCGTGGCTCATTCCACCGCCGGATGGTGCCATTTTGAGCCAGCCCTGCATCACCTCAATTTCTGGACCTTGACCGTCATAAATTTGCTGTGCGAGGGCCCGGATTGTTTCGTTGGCAGAATTTTCCAAGGCCACAGCGCTCATCTCGAGTGCCTGCTCGTGGTGGGGAATCATCATTTGCGCAAACATCAGGTCCCGTTGAGAAAAATTGGAGGCTGATATTTCATCCGAAGCCCGCGGGTTAGAGCTTGTGTCGCTCATTCCGATGTTGATGGTGCAAGCGCTGAGGGAAGGCAGCCCCATTGCCAGGGTGGCCACAAGTAAAACTGCGGTTTTTGTTCGTGAGTGGGTGGTCATGTCCTTAGAGAACACCACAAAAGTTAGCGCATGCTGTGAAGAGAAAGCCCACCACTATCACCCGTAAGAGATAACCCGGGGTGACCTTTGTAACACCCGAGCCCCACTGTTTCGAATGCTCACACTAAACCCTCGGGCACCAAACGATGCCCCTCACGGACAAACAGCCTCGATCAGCTCACCGACCCCGGGGCGACCTGAGCTCTCAGCGCGTTAGGCTGGGGGAGCTGTAACCCTCACCGCACAGAGCGCTGCGGAATCCCGTTGCTCGCGCATCACCACCGTTTCGCAAGACCAGAGGGTTCACCAAAGGAGCAAGAAATGACCACTATTGCCATGCCCTCCGACGATAAAAAGCGCTACGCCGCACGGCCGTCTGTCTGGACCGCGCTCACCAGCCCCCGGATTCTCACCAAAGAGGTCCTGGCAGGCCTTGTGGTTGCTCTCGCGCTGATTCCTGAAGCCATTTCGTTTTCCATCATCGCGGGCGTCGATCCACGGGTGGGGTTGTTTTCTTCTTTTGTGATGGCGGTCTCGATAGCTTTTCTCGGTGGTCGTCCCGCCATGATTACCGCCGCAACCGGGGCTATCGCCCTGGTGATTGCGCCGGTCGCCAGGGATTACGGAATGGACTACTTCATTGCCACTGTGATTTTGGGGGGAATTTTCCAAATCATTCTTGCCGTTTTAGGTGTTGCGAAGCTGATGCGTTTCATCCCGCGAAGCGTCATGGTGGGATTTGTTAACGCTCTCGCCATTTTGATTTTCAGCGCCCAGTTGCCACACCTTTTAGGGGTGCCATGGTTGGTCTATCCCCTGGTAGCGGCCGGGCTTGCCATCATGGTTTTCATGCCGATGATCACCAAGGCAATTCCCGCACCCCTGGTGGCCATTGTGGTGTTGACCTCCATTGTTGTGGTCAGCGCGCTGGTTGTTCCCACGGTGGGGGATGAAGGCGATCTGCCCGAAAGTTTGCCGGAGCTCTTTATCCCGAATGTTCCCTTGACATGGGAAACCTTGACCATCATTGCTCCCTTCGCGGCAGCCATGGCTGTTGTGGGGTTGTTGGAATCGCTTCTCACAGCAAAGCTTGTGGATGATGTGACCGACACCCATTCCCGGAAAACTCGCGAAGCATGGGCCCAAGGGGTGGCCAACATGCTCTCGGGTTTCTTTGGCGGTATGGGGGGTTGCGCCATGGTCGGGCAGACCATGATCAACGTCAAGGCTTCGGGCGCTCGCACCCGGATCTCCACCTTCCTCGCCGGCCTTTTCCTCCTCATCCTTGTCGTGGGATTGGGTGACCTTGTGGGAATGATCCCGATGGCCGCTTTGGTTGCTGTCATGATCATGGTCTCTGTTGCCACCTTCAATTGGCACAGCGTCGCCCCCAGCACGCTCAAGCGACTCCCCAAGAGTGAAACTGCCGTCATGGTGACCACCGTGGTTGTTACCGTTTGGACCCACAACCTCGCCATTGGTGTCATCGCGGGCGTTCTCGTGGCGATGGTTGCTTTTGCCAGGCGCGTGGCTCACTTTGTCAGTGTCACCCGCACGCTCTCGGTCGAAGAAGAGGGTCCCACCGCCCACTACGTGGTGGACGGGGAATTATTCTTCGCCTCGAGCAATGACTTGACCACCCAGTTCGAATACTCGGAAGACCCTGCACGCATCAACATCGACATGACCGCATCCCACATTTGGGATGCCTCGACGGTGGCTGCCATCGACGCCATTGTCACGAAGTATGAGGCCTACGGGAAAGAGGTGTCTTTGATTGGAATGAACGAAGCCACCGAGGCGTTCCACGGAAAGCTCTCGGGTGGTTTAGGGGAGGGAATCTAGCCCCCTGTATTGCCGCGCTAGGCGCAGCAGCTGGCTGAGCCTAGGGGGAGCGTGCCCATTTCGTTCTTCGAGTTGTTGACCTCTGCCACCACGGTCGCATCAGGGTAGAAACCCTCCGGGTAGGTGGGGCAGACGGCAGAAAATCCGACCTCGCGCTGCAAAATCCAGCCCGCAAAGTCCTTTTCTTGCAGGTATTGCTTGGCCTCTTCAACAGAAGTGAAGGGCTTGGCGCATTTAGTGTAATTCCATTCGCTCATCCCTCCACGGTAGCAGGAGGGATGAGCGAATCGAAGATGGCAGTGAGCCTTAGTGGGTTCGCTGTGGCTGACGCCTGGAGTTCGTGGCGGGGCGGCCCGAGCGGTCTCTTACGGGCTGACCATCTCTTGTGGCGCGACGGCTCTGAGGGTTTGCTTCACGGTGTGTTGAGGGTCGATCGCCTTGGAGCGCACGCTTGCGCTGTGCATTCTTACCCTGTGACTGGCCACCACCTTGGTGATGGTGTTCGCGGGGAGCAGGTTTCACATAGGGGGCAATCTCGCCCACCAAAGACAGAACCTCGGGGGAGTTGGCGGTCACGAGAACGGGGACAACCTTGATGTCCGCTTTGCGCAACAGACCCGCCAGGTCCCCTTTTTGGGTGGGCAAACAAATCGTGATCACATCGCCTTCCGCGCCGGCACGTGCCGTGCGGCCAGAGCGGTGAAGATACGCCTTGTGTTCCATCGGGGGGTCGACGTGAATCACCAGGTCGACATTGTCGACGTGGACGCCGCGGGCGGCAACGTCGGTGGCGACGAGGACTCGAACCGTACCGTCACTGAAGGCCTTTAGGTTTCGGTCCCTGGCTGGTTGAGACAGGTTTCCGTGCAAGTCGACAGAGGGGATTCCTGCATCGGTCAGAGTTCGCGCGAGTTTCTTGGCGTGATGCTTGGTCCGCATGAACAGGATGCGACGTCCGGTGCCGGAGGCAAGCTTCTGAACGAGCTCTTTCTTGGCATCCAACCCGCTGGTTTCAAAGACGTGGTGTGTCATTTTCGCCACCGGGGAGTTTTCGTCATCCACGGCGTGCATCACCTCGTTCTGGAGGAAACGATCCACCAGCTTGTTCACGCCGTTATCCAGGGTTGCTGAAAACAGTAACCGCTGGCCCCCTGCAGGGGTAGCGCTGAGGATTTTGGTGACGACGGGCAGAAAGCCTAAGTCCGCCATGTGGTCGGCCTCATCCAAGACGGTGATTTCGATGGCATCCAGGTGGAGAAGCTTCTGGTTTTTCAAGTCTTCCAAGCGCCCCGGTGTTGCCACCACGATGTCAACGCCATCGCGCAGAGCTTGAACCTGGCGATTTTGCGAGACACCGCCAAAAATGGTGGTCACGCGAAGACCCATGGCTTCCGCCAGGGGCTTCATGACGTTGGTGATCTGGGTGGCAAGCTCCCTTGTGGGGGCTAAGACCAAACCCAAAGGGCGACCTGATCGGCGCTTACCGCCGGAGAGTTCGCCTGCGAGGCGGGCGACCATGGGAATACTAAAGGCCAGGGTCTTGCCTGAGCCTGTTTTTCCCCGGCCCAAAACATCTCTACCGGAGAGTGTGTCGGGCAGAGTGTCGATCTGGATGGGGAAGGGAGTATCAATACCCATTTTCGAGAGGGTGGATACGAGTGCCTGGGGCACGCCGAGTTGTGAAAAAGACATGGTGGTCATGGTGAAAGTACTTTCGTGTGATGAATCGCATCACGTAGCGAGCCAGGCATGACCTGGCTACTGGCGAAGACATCGAGTGATGTATCCGTTCGCCGGAGAAAAATGTCAACCACGTAGTGGTGAGGGAGCGTTCTGCGACGCAGGGAACAATGATTTGTTCGCAAGAATTCTAACCCTACGTCATTTTTCCTTTACGCGGGCTGAATGACGCAGTTGCCCAGGCAATCCTCAGGGCAGCAGGTCCTTCATGCCCTTATAAATGGTGCTGGCGGCAAGGTCGGGGGAGAGGTGGTTGAGGTGCCAGAGGAAGGAAGCGTCTTGGCCGATTACCACACGCTTTTTCTTCCCCATCACCGCGTCAACAATCTGCTTGCCGGCATCTGCGGGGGCCACCATTTTGCGCTCGGGCGCATCTTCTGCCCCGGTCATATCCATGCCTGAGTTTGCGGCGATGTTGGTGCCAATGGCCCCTGGATACACCACGGTGATGTGGACGTTGGTTCCCAGCAGCTCCGAGCGCATTCCTTCGCTGAGAAGGTTGATGGCGGCTTTGGACGCGCCATACAGGGTTTGGCCGGGCACGGGAGCGTAGGAGCCCATGGACGACACGTTGGCGAGGTGAGCTTCGGGACGGCTGATCAAGCCTGGCAAGAATGCCTTGATGAGGTTGAGGGGGCCGTGGAAGTTCACGTTCATCACCCGGTCAATGTCGTCAAAGTCCAAGTCGTTGATGCGAACAAAAGGCTGAATGATTCCTGCCACGTTGATTAACCCATCGACTTCTCCCAGTGACTTCTTGATTTTCTCGGGCAGTGCAAGCACTTCTTTTCGATCGGTGATGTCGAGGGGGAACGTGGCAAGCCTGGACGAGTCTGAGCCTGCCAGAGCGGTGGTGTCTTCCAACCATTCCTTTTTGATGTCGAGTCCGGCAACAGAGGCGCCCCGCCTCAGGAGTTCCAGTGTGACCTCTCGACCCATTCCGTTTCCTGCACCGGTGACGACAAAGACAGAGCTGTGGGCTTTCATGAGGGCTCCTCGGGGTTCAATTCCCCCATGGTACTCGCGCGCGCTCACACCGTGGCGTTATTGGGCGCCAAGCGGAACAGAGTGAGCTTCGAGCCAATCGGCGATCGGCTGAAGCTCTCCGGACCCGGTAGCAATGGAGAGAATGAACCGATACGAATCATCATCCTTCGCGTGGAGTTCCACACCATTCATCTCTAGGAATAAGTTTGCGAGAATCCACGACGAGCGTTTGTTGCCATCAATCATGGGGTGGTTATTGACAATCGAATCCATCAGGGCGGCCGTTTTGAGAGCCAGCGTTGGGTAAGCATCATCACCAAACAGGCTCGTCCTCGGGCGGGCCAGCGCGGACATCAGTAGACCGGCATCCCGGACGACGAATCCCACGCGGGTCAGCTGAGTGACCACAACCTCAGGGTCGAGATAGTGCATTAGGACACCGAGAGGCGTTCCAGTAGCTCTCGGTCGCGGGTCAGTACTTTATCGACGACGGAGGCAGCGAAGTTGTTCTGCCTCTCTCGTGCAAGATGCTCCTCGATGGCAATAACCACAAGTTTTTGTTTCGATATGCCAGCGCGCTCGGCCAGCTCCGAAAGTCGTCTGTCAAGGTCATCTTCAAGTCGTAGTGTCATAGCCATACCGTAACGGTATCAAGGTGGTATCACCACTGTCTACGGGTATTGGTGGATAAGTTTCTTACCTACGGCCATCTGGACATTTAGTGCCGTGTGTTTCAATGCCCCGTCCCCGCCAAAGTGGCGGGTAGCGTGGGGGTATGGCTGCACAGAGCCCCTCCCCGCGCGCTCGCGCCACGACTCCCAGGAAGTCTGCTGGCGCGGCTTCGACGACCAAGCGCACCCCCCGAAGCCAGGTGGTGACCCCGCAGAAATCCGGTGGGCCCTCAGCACTCGAAACGGGGTGGCTCGCGGTTGCTTCTTTTGTTGGCTCAGGATTTCGCGCGTTTTCCGCGCAGCCACTGGCAAAAGAAGACCGCAGAGATGGAATTCCCTTTGCCCTCGTGCTGTTTGCCATCGTAGGAATTGTTGTCGAGTGGTTCAACTACAACCAAACCTGGGCCCTCACCCTCAACACCTTCACCGTCGGTGGCGCGGTGGGGCGCCTCGCCTTCGCCTTGCCGGTCATTCTGATAGTCCTTGCTATCTGGCTTTTCCGCAATCCCTCCAGCGTCTATCGCAATGGTCGTGTGGCTATTGGCCTGGGGTTACTGCTGATCTCCGTGAGTGGCATGACTCATTTGGCTTTGGGACGACCAGCACCCGGGGACGCGAGTTTCGCAGAGCTTGCCGCAGCCGGCGGAGTCCTCGGCTGGTTGGTTGCGGAACCTTTTGTCCTGCTCGGTGCTGCGACGGTCTATCTGGCGTGGCCAGTCATGATTCTGTTCTTGTTGGTGTCTCTCTTGATCATGACAAAGACACCGCCGAACAGGATCCTTTCTCGCTCTCGCGAAGCGTATGCATACCTTTTTGGTGTTGATCTCGAAGAGGTTGCTCGAAAAAAGAAGGAAGAGAGCACCCCCGGTGCTGAATTTGGGACACTGAGCGATCTGGGTCTGGACATGTCCAACCCCGATTCGATGCCGTGGTGGCGTCGCGGGAAAAAAGACAAGAAGGACGCTTTTGATTCCCCGATTGTCAGCACTTCGTTGGATGACACAGGGGAAGTGGAAAGCCAAGAAGACCTTTTAGAACAGCTGAGAAAAGCAGAAGCGGCTCTTGCTCAATCCACCCAGCCTCTCGTCGAAGTTCCCGAGCCAGCGGGGGAATTAAAGCCCCCTGCCTTGGCCCCGGTCGTCGCGCCGGCGAGCTCGAAAGCGCCCTACCGCTTGCCGGCTTCGAGCGCTCTCGTGCCAGGTACACCGCCCAAGTCGAGAAGCGCCGCCAACGATGCCGTGGTTGCCTCGATCACCAGCGTGTTTGAACAATTTGATGTCAATGCCACCGTTGTTGATTTCACCCGTGGTCCTTCGGTAACTCGCTATGAAGTGGAATTGGGTCAGGGCACCAAAGTCGAGCGGGTGACAGCCTTGTCTAAAAACATTGCCTATGCCGTGGCGTCAAATGAAATCAATATCCTGTCCCCGATTCCTGGTAAATCAGCTATCGGAGTGGAAATTCCCAACATCGACCGGGAAATTGTGTCGTTGGGTGATGTGCTGTCCTCTGCCGTTGCAAAGAAAGAAGTCCACCCGATGGTGATCGGGGTCGGGAAAGACGTCGAAGGCGGTTTTGTCGCAGCAAACTTGGCAAAGATGCCTCACCTGTTGGTCGCCGGTGCTACGGGAAGTGGTAAGTCGAGTTTTATCAACTCGATGATCACCTCCGTCCTCATGCGCGCAACACCTGCTGAGGTGCGCATGGTGTTGGTTGACCCCAAGCGCGTGGAGCTTTCGGCATACCAAGGTGTGCCCCACCTGATTACCCCCATCATTACGAACCCCAAGCGCGCAGCTGAAGCGCTCCAGTGGGTCGTCAAAGAAATGGACATGCGCTACGACGATCTCGCAAGCTTTGGGTTCAAGCACGTCGACGAATTCAACCGCGCTGTCCTAGCAAATGAAATCGTCTTGCCGGTCGGAAGCGAGCGGGTTCTTCGTCCCTACCCCTACCTGCTAGTGGTAGTGGACGAGCTGGCGGATTTGATGATGGTCGCCCCGCGCGATGTCGAGGATTCTATTGTTCGCATCACCCAGTTGGCTCGTGCCTCAGGGATCCACCTGGTGCTTGCCACCCAGCGTCCCAGCGTGGACGTCGTGACAGGACTCATCAAGGCCAATATCCCTTCTCGCCTTGCATTTGCGGTGTCAAGCATGACCGACTCCCGCGTGATTTTGGACCAACCCGGTGCGGAAAAGCTCATAGGTCAAGGCGACGCATTGTTTCTTCCCCAAGGCGCCGGAAAAGCCAAGCGTGTCCAGGGCGCGTGGGTTTCTGAGGCCGAAGTCGCTGCCGTCGTTGCGCACGTGAAGCAGCAGGCTAACCCGGAGTATCGCGCCGATGTGGCGGAGGCTGCCTCTGGCGGGAAAGTAATCGACGCTGATATTGGTGATGACCTGGAGGTGTTGTTGCAGGCCACCGAACTGGTGGTAAACACCCAGTTCGGTTCCACCTCCATGCTCCAGCGCAAACTCCGCGTCGGATTTGCGAAGGCAGGGCGTTTGATGGACCTCTTGGAATCCCGCTCTATCGTGGGGCCGTCCGAAGGGTCAAAAGCCCGAGAAGTATTGGTCGCTGCGGATGAACTGCCCCAGGTTTTGGCCTCGCTTCGTGGTGACACCCCTTCGGCTTCGATTCCCCCTGAGGACCACGCCACCATCGAAATTCCTCGGGTGGACCAACCCGCACCAAAACCTGCAGGGGACCATTACGCCCACGGGCAGGAGGACCCCATTGACGCGATGACCAGGGGCTACCCTGAAGTGCGTGATGAGGGCGATGAAGACGCCTGGCACCTCACGGGCAGGGAGTAATTCGTGGCACAGGACAAGGCCCTTCCGCCGAGCGGTTTTCGGGGGCGAGTGATCTCTGAGGGGGATACCCCGGTCAGCAATGCCAACATCGCCAACATCATCACCGTGGTCCGGATACTGCTCACTCCTTTGTTCTTGTATCTCGTGCTGCTGGATGGCGGTGATGATGGAGTCTTGCGATGGGTGGCAGCGGGGCTCTTCATTCTCGCCATTGCCACCGATGGTGTCGATGGAGCTCTTGCCCGAAGGAGAAACCTGGTCACTAATTCGGGCATTATTTTGGACCCCATTGCGGACAAAGTGTTGATCGGTGGGGCTCTGGTCGCCCTGGCGTTGGTGGGAGAACTGTCCTGGTGGGTGGTGGCTGTGATCCTGGTGCGGGAAGCCGGGATCACGGTGTATCGCTTTGTTCATCTGCGAAACCGCGTCATACCGGCTTCTCGCGGGGGCAAGCTCAAGACCATCCTGCAATCTGTCACCGTCTCTTCTTGGCTCGTTCCCGCATGGATCTTCTTGGGTGATTGGGTGTTGTTGATGAACCAGGTTTTGATGGGTGCGGTCATCCTGGTCACTGTGTGGACCGGGTTCGACTACCTCGTCAAGGGAGCGAAAGCCCCTCTTTCTGTCGATGAGTGACGCGGAGGACATCGTGGCCTTGGGGACCCAGATGGGTGTCACTCTCTCCTGCGCCGAATCCTTGACCGGGGGAGAGGTGTCCTCCCAGTTAGTCGCGGTCCCTGGTGCATCCCGGGTGCTCCGTGGGAGCGTGGTCGCCTACGACCCACTTGTCAAAAATGATCTTCTCGGTGTCGATGCGGGAAACCTAGCCAGCCACGGAGCCGTCAGCGCTCGGGTGGCGATCGAAATGGCAGAGGGCGTGCGGGAGCGAATGGGAACTGATTATTCTCTCGCCACCACGGGTGTGGCGGGACCTGACCCCGAACCGGTTTCTGGCCAACTTCCCGGCGTGGTTTTTATTGCAGTGGCGGGATCTGGTCTGGGAACGCTGGTTCGGGAGTTAGCCCTTTCGGGCAGCAGGGAAGACATTCGGGCGGGGGCAACCCGAGCAGCACTTCAGGCACTCAAGGATGCTCTCGCACACGATTACGATTCCCCAACGCCTCACTAGACGTTCAGCAACCACTCAGGCATTTCCGGGGAAATTGCAGGGTCGTTGTGGATAAGGTTGGATAAATCAGCATTTGTGCGACGACAGAGGAGGTGCCCCGTGGTGTTAATGAGACACGAAATTGGTGACGTCCTTCGTGACTTCCGCCAGCAAAAAGGTGCTACCTTGCGCCAGATTTCTTCCAAGGCCAGTGTAGCTTTGGGCTACCTCAGCGAAGTGGAGCGGGGCCAGAAAGAGGCCTCCAGTGAAATTCTTGCGTCGATCGCCGATGCGCTCGACACCCCCCTCTCGGTGATTCTCCTGGAGGTCAGCAATCGGCTCTCAATGTTTGAGCAGATCATTCCCTCCTCCTCTGTTCCCGACACTCTCCCGGACGAGCTTTTGGCTCAGTTCGATTCGGATATTTCCGTTCGCTAGTGACCAGAAGCGAGTTTTTCCTCGCTGTCCTCGACGAGTTCGGTGACACCCAGGGGCGTTCTCTGGTGCGGGAGCTCGTCTTAGGCGATCTGGGCCACCACACTGCCGAGGCCGCGCTCGATGATGGGATTGCGCCCAAACAGGTATGGGCGGCTCTCTGTGACGCCATGGGTGTTCCCCGCGAGCGCCGCCACGGCGTGGGCCAGGGCCAGCCACTCCACGACACGCCCTCCTGAGTCATTCGAATATTCGTTCGAATGACGCTAGTGTCGTCCACAGAAAGCCGAATGTGGGTCCTATCCCCAGTTCTGAATCCCTCGACACTCCGTGTCGGGGCTCAGGCCTAGGTTTAGCCCCACCTCGACTCTCACGCCTTGTCGAGAGACCACATCCCTTACGGGGGGTGGGGAAGACGACAGCCGATAGGCAGCCGATACTCACAGGAACCAGGAGAAACACATGTCAACATCCACTGATCGCGAAAAATCACTCGAAGCAGCACTTGCCCAAATTGACCGCCAGTTTGGAAAAGGATCTGTCATGCGACTGGGTTCCGAGGAGCGGCCCCCCGTCCCCGTCATTCCCACGGGCTCCATCGCGCTCGATGTAGCGCTCGGCATCGGGGGACTCCCTCGAGGGAGAATCGTCGAAATTTATGGCCCCGAGTCTTCGGGAAAAACGACGCTGACCCTGCACGCCATTGCTAACGCTCAGGCCAGTGGTGGAATCGCAGCGTTTATCGACGCGGAGCACGCTCTGGACCCTGAGTACGCCAGGGCTTTGGGTGTCGATATCGACCAGCTCCTGGTCTCCCAGCCCGACACCGGCGAACAAGCCCTGGAAATCGCGGACATGCTCGTGCGCTCAGGTTCCGTGGACTTGGTAGTGATCGACTCTGTGGCAGCGCTGGTACCCCGTGCCGAAATTGAGGGCGACATGGGTGATACCCACGTCGGCCTCCAGGCTCGTTTGATGTCTCAAGCGCTGCGCAAGCTCACCGGTGGTTTGAACCAAACCGGGACCACCATGATTTTCATCAACCAGTTGCGCGAAAAAATTGGTGTTTTCTTTGGTAGCCCAGAGACCACCTCGGGAGGTAAGGCGCTAAAGTTTTACGCTTCTGTTCGTCTCGACATCCGCCGCATTGAAACCCTAAAAGAAGGTACCGACGCCGTCGGTAACCGCACCAGGGTCAAGGTGGTCAAGAACAAGATGGCGCCGCCGTTCAAGCAGGCTGAATTCGACATCCTTTATGGCACAGGAATTTCCCGCGAGGGCAGCCTGATTGACTTCGGCGTCGAACACGACATCGTCAAAAAGTCGGGTGCTTGGTATACCTATGACGGGGACCAGCTCGGTCAGGGCAAGGAAAATGCTCGGAAGTATTTGATCGAGCGGCCTGAAATGTCCAACGAGATTGAGCGCAAGATTCTTGCTGCTCTGGGTGTTGGCAAAGTTGTCGCCGTGGAAGCACCAGCAGAAGTGGTGGGTGCCCCCGTTGAATCTCTCGAGGACAAGATTAACGAGCGCAAGGCGCAAGGCGCCTAGGGATGATTCACCACGCCACGCAGGGGAAGAGCGATGCCACCATCATCCCTTTTCCCCTGCATCGGGTAAGCCCCGTCGACACTGATGCCGAAAATGATGCTCCTGCACCGGTGAACGCAATGCCGGGGCTAGATAGCGCCGAGGTTCCCCGTGTTGAGGGGACAGTTACCGAAGGGGAGCCCCACGCTTCACCCAAACTTGAGCGCCGCGCCCACAACGTGTCGCTTCACGCATTGGCTGGGCGGGACATGTCCCGGGCTGAAGTGGTCGCTAAGTTGCGCCAGCGCGAGCTACCCGCAGAGGTTATCGAAGCGGAGGTGGAAGCTCTCGTGCTCGCAGGTTTGATTGATGACGACGCGCTCGCCCTCGATCTTGTTGACCGTTATGCGAATCGTCGGGGTATGGCGAAACCCGTTGTTGCGCAGAAACTCCGGCAACGCAACCTCGATCACGGCAGCCTGCAACGTGCTCTGGCAGAGCTGGATGAGGATACGGAAATTTCCAAACTTGACGAGATAGCGAGAGATCGGCTCCGAAAAATGGGTGATCTTGACCCGGTCACAACGAAGCGGCGGTTGGCCGGCTACCTGCAGCGAAAGGGCTTCTCCTCCTCCGAGGTTTTTTCGACTCTCGATAGGGTGTTGAATTCACACTGAGCCCATGAGTTGACTCAAGCGCTGCAGCGAAAGAGAAGCCTTCTGGCGGTGGTGGCTTGCCATCAGGCCCACGGAGCCGGTATCGGTGTTGATTCCTGCGGCGATGCCGGTAGAACCAGCCTCCGCGATGAGCGGGCCCGCCTTTCCCGTTATCAGGTGGAGCCCGAGGCTGTTCGGTGACTCTGTGAGCTGTTTCCTCCACGTTCCGTCAAACAGCGTTCCGTGCCAAAAACCGCGCAAGAACACTGCAATCTCTCGTGGAGTGGAGATAATTCCGCCATCCCCGCCGGCGCTGGACAGGGCGAGCGGAGTTCGAAGTGTTTTGCTCTCCCAGGTGACGGGGGGATAGGTGAAGTATGAATCGTAGTAATCCGGGCCAAAAAGGTAGGTTCCCGGCAAATTGAGTGGCCCGGCAATTCTGAGCTTCACAAGATTGGCTAAGGACATTCCTGTTGTTTCTCGGAGTACTTCTCCGAGGAGGAGGTAGTTGGTGGAGGAAAAGGAAGCGTGCTTTGCGGTTCCCGGGAGAAACCCTCCGGAGTAGTGCCGCGCTATTTCCAGAGCTTCCGCTGTGCTCCACACCCGGTCTTGAGTGAGCAGCTGTGTGGCCAAAGAGCGGATTTTTTTTCCGGGTGGGTCGTAATAGTCCGCGATACCCGACTGATGGGCCAACAAGTGACCGACGGTGATGTCGGCACTGTGATCTTTTCCACCCACCACACACAGCCCTGCGGTCATGCTGTCCGCGAGAACATCGCTGATGGGCGTATCGAGGGAAAGCGCTCCGCGATCAATATCTCGCAACACCATCGCCAGCGTGACCATTCGGCTTACCCCCATCATGGGGACAGGAAGCGAGGGGTCGTGGCGGGAAAACAGAGTTTTTCCCTCAGAACTGGTGCCCCAGGCCCGCAGAGAACCTTGGGGGAGCCCGTGACTCCATTTTTTCACAAGAGCCTCCACCGCAGGCGGGTTAGCGTGTGGCTGATTCAATGCGACTCCTTGGGTGAGTGATCGTCCATCCCATATTAGAGATTCCCCAGCTTGTGGGCGCTGTTGTCAATGAGGCGCCACTGCCTAGACTGGGGAAGTGACGATGATGGATGAAGCCGATACGCGCAGGGCAATTGCGAAGGATATGGCCGCTCTGGATAAGAGTCATCAGCGCACCTACGAGGTGCGGACCTTTGGCTGTCAAATGAATGTTCATGACTCAGAACGGATGTCAGGGTCTCTGGAGGCAGCAGGATATTTGCCTGCCGATAGCGGTGACATCGCCGATGTTGTGGTTATCAACACCTGTGCGGTGCGAGAAAACGCTGACAACCGACTCTATGGAAATCTTGGCCAGTTAGCTTCCATTAAGCGCGACAACCCAGGCATGCAGATCGCTGTTGGGGGATGTTTGGCCCAAAAAGATCAATCCACCATCGTGAAGCGGGCGCCCTATGTAGACGTGGTGTTTGGTACCCACAACATGGGCTCACTCCCAGCGCTGCTGGAGAGGTCCCGCCACAACCAGCAGGCGGAGGTTGAGATTCTCGAAGCTCTCGAGACTTTTCCCTCAGCGCTCCCCAGTAAGCGAGAGTCGAGCTATTCAGGGTGGGTGTCCATTTCGGTCGGATGTAATAACTCCTGCACCTTTTGTATCGTGCCAAGCCTTCGTGGCAAGGAAAAAGACCGGCGCCCCGGAGATGTTTTATCCGAGGTTAAGGCCCTCGTGGACGACGGAGCTATCGAGATAACCCTCCTGGGGCAAAACGTCAACACCTACGGTGTTGAGTTCGGCGACAGGCTAGCTTTTGGCAAGCTCTTGCGCGCCACAGCAAGCATTGAAGGATTGGAACGGGTTCGATTCACAAGCCCCCACCCAGCGGCCTTCACTGACGATGTCATCGAAGCAATGGCTGAAACCGATGTGGTGATGCCTCAGCTGCACATGCCGCTTCAATCAGGCTCGAATGCCGTTTTGAAGGCGATGCGTCGAAGCTATCGACGGGACAAGTTTCTAGGAATTGTGGAGCGCGTGAGGGACCTGATTCCCGAAGCTGCCATCACCACCGACATCATCGTGGGGTTCCCCGGTGAAACGGACGCTGACTTCGAGGACACCCTGGACATGGTTCGCCAAGCCCGATTCTCCCAGGCATACACTTTTCAATATTCGATAAGGCCCGGGACTCCAGCAGCAACAATGCCTGACCAAATCCCGAAAGAGATTGTTCAGGAGCGCTTCGAGCGCCTCATGGCCCTCCAGGACGATATGTCGTGGCAGCTCAACAAGGAACTGGTGGGGTCCTTTGCGGAGGTTGTCGTTGCCAATGACACCGGTCGCAAAGGTTTCGCTACCGATCGCCTGTCTGGTCGGGCCAAAGATGGCCGCCTTGTTCACTTCACCCTCCCCGCAGGGCATGCAGCGCCTCGACCGGGAGATGTCGCAACAGCGTTGGTCACCGAAGGTAAGCCCTATTTTCTCCTCGCTGACGGTCCCGCAGAAACTTTTTCCCTTCGCCGCACCCGCGCGGGGGACGCGTGGGATCGGTGGCAGGCAGAAAGTTGTGGGGCACCGGCCCCCGGTGGGATTGCCACCGGGGTGAGTTTGGGTATGCCCACTCTGAAAACCGCTGCACCCACGCCATGACGGCTCAGCTCGCTGAGCCTGTGGGCGCCTCCATGCCCCCCATCGTTGCCGTGGCGGGGGCCACCGGCACGGGAAAGAGCGGCTTCGCGCTCGACCTGGCGGAAGCTCTGGGATCGCACGGTCATCGGGTAGAAATTATCAATGCCGATGCGATGCAGCTCTATGAAGGTCTCGACATTGGCACTGCAAAGCTCGCAATGGATGAGCGCCGAGGAATTCCCCACCACCTTTTCGATGTTTGGAGCCTCAGGAAAGAAGCGAGTGTTGCGGAGTATCAGGCTCTCGCTCGGGCTTCAATCCGATCTCTGCAATCAGTCGGGGTGATTCCCGTGCTGGTGGGTGGCTCAGGCTTGTATGTCTCCTCGGTCTTGTACGAATTCGAATTTCCCGGTACCGACCCCGAGCTTCGGGAGCGTCTCGAAAAAAGGCTTGAAGTGGAAGGGCGTGAAGCCCTGGTTCGAGAACTTGCCGAGCAGGACCCACTCGCTGCTGTGGCGATTGATTCCAGAAACTCACGACGCCTGATTCGGGCTTTAGAGGTCGTCATTCTCACCGGGAAACCCTTCGGAGCGGGGTTGGATGCACAACGTCATCGCTGGCAAGAAAACCTGGTGGTATTGGGCCTTCACACCGAGCGTGAAACCCTTGTCCCCGCACTGGATGCTCGCGTGAAGCGAATGTGGGAAGAGGGTTTGGTTGACGAAGCCCGGTTGCTTCTTCCCCGGGGTCTCCAAGAGGGTGTCACTGCGTCAAAAGCCATCGGTTACCAGCAAGCTCTCGCCATCCTTGATGGCTCGATGAGCGAAAGTGAGGCGATTGAGAGCACCCAAGCCCTGACCAGGCGCTACGCCCGCAGGCAAGTGTCCTGGTTTCGAAGAGATGACTCGATCGCGTGGTTCGAGAGCGAAGACGAGCGCAGGGTGGCGGATGCGACCGCTTTAGTGTTGGGCGCTCTCGCGTAGGCTGAGAAGGTGAAGAATTCCACCCCGCGGTCCTTGGCCGTGACCAAAGGCCACGGCACCGGGAACGACTTTGTTCTTTTTACTGACCCCGACGGGTCTGGCGAGCCCACCGATGCACAATTCCGCTTTTTGGCAGATCGTCACGTGGGGTTGGGCGCAGACGGGGTGATTCGAGCGGTATTGACGAAATCCTCGCCCGAAGTGGCGCACCTGCTCAAGGAAGAGCCTGATGCTGAGTGGTTCATGGACTATCGAAATGCCGATGGAAGCAAGGCTGAAATGTGCGGGAACGGCGTTCGGGTGTTTGTCGAATACCTTGTGGCGCAGGGTTTGGCCGACTTCATTCCCGGGAGCACGCTGCCCATTGCGACACGGGCGGGAATCGTTGAAGTGGCCCGAAACCCCAAAGGCACCTACCAGGTTGATATGGGTCGCTGGAAATTCAGAGAGGGCGACGTTGTGGTCTCGGCCAGAGGCCTCGATGTTCCCCGGCCAGGCATCTCGATTACTGTCCCTAATCCTCATGTGGTGGTGGCACTCGCATCTAAGGAAGAGCTTCATGCCCTTGATTTGTCGAGCGCACCGGTTCTGGACCCGGCGCCACCAGAGGGCGCGAACGTTGAATTTGTCGTGCCAGCTGACCCGATGGTGGTTGATGGCGTCGGAGTGATTTCGATGCGTGTCCACGAGAGAGGTGTGGGCGAGACCCAATCCTGTGGCACGGGAGCGATGGCTGCAGCTGTGGCGACCAGGCACTGGGCGGGGGAGGGTGCCCCCCACCACTGGCGGGTGGAAGTCCCAGGCGGGACTCTTGGTGTGCGGATGTTCCCCACCGAAGAGGGCGAACACGTCAGCCTGTCGGGCCCAGCCACGCTGGTGTATTCCACTGTTGTGGAGATCTAGCTCCGCTTCACTCGGATAATGCGATAACCCTTCGAGGTTTCCGCGCGCTCTGCTGTGAAATCACCGGCGTTGCCTGAGCTAATCCATGCCTGGAGTGAGTCTCCACCGAGTTGCTTTGCCACCACCAGCCACGCTTCGCCGGCGGGAGAAAGCCTGGGCAACCAGGTCGAAAGTATGCGGTGAAGGGTTTCCTTTCCCACCTTGATCGGGGGATTTGACCACAGGAGGTCAAAAGTGATCTCAGCTGGCACATTCTCCGGTAGCGAGGTGATGATGCGAGAGAGACCCAAAGCCTCGGCATTTTTCCGGGTCGATTCGAGGGCGCGTTCATTCACATCAATGCCCCACACTGATGCCTCGGGGCTTTCCAGCGCCAGAGCCATCGTCAGTGGTCCCCAGCCGCAGCCAAGGTCTAAAAAGGTGCCCTGCTGCGGGGGAGGGGGGGCGTATTTGAGGAGCTGAGCGGTGCCGGTGTCGAGAGATCCTGGACTAAAAGTTCCACTAGCACTGGTCAATGCCACCCGGTGACCCCGAAGAACGAGCTCGTGTTCACTCACGCGCAACGGACTGTTGGGGTTACTCGTGAAGTAGTGTTCGGCAACCATCCCCCCACCGTAGCCGCTCCCCACGGCTTGACCGGTAGCATGGGGAACCGACACAAAGGATAAACATCATGAGTTTTGGTACCGCCATCGCCACAGGGTTCCGTAAATACGCTGACTTCACAGGAGTCGCATCCCGTTCCGAGTTTTGGTGGTTCAACCTGTTCCTGGTGCTCGGTTCCTTCGTGTTTGGAGCTCTTGGCGACGCGTTTGGCGCCGTATGGTTTTTTGCCACCCTCCTGCCCTACCTCGCCGTTGGAGTTCGCCGTCTGCGCGACGCCGGTCTTGCGTGGGGTTTGATTTTTATCGGACTTGCTGTGGGCTTGGGAACCATCGTGATGGTCGTGCTGTGGCTACAACCCACCAAAGTTGTAGCTGAAGAGACCGTAAACACACCCTCAGTGAGCGTCTAGGCTTTCCACACCGTCTTCATGTTGGTGAATTCCCGGATTCCTGGGGCGCCCAATTCCCTGCCAAAGCCCGAATCTTTGATTCCTCCAAAGGCCAGCTCAGGGTAGGAAATTGTCATGCCGTTGATGAAAACCGCACCCGCGTCAAGTTCTCGGGTGAAGAACGCCTGTTCTTCACCGTCCTGACTCCAGATCGCAGAGCTGAGGCCAAAGGTTGTTTGGTTGGCAATTTCGATTGCTTCTTCTTGGCTCGACACTCGATACACACTCGCCACAGGTCCAAATGCTTCCTCCATCGTTAGACGCATGGCAGGAGTGAGATCCGCAACGATGGTGGGGGGATAAAAATACCCGGGGCCGTCGGGGAGTGCGCCTCCCAGAAGAATCGTGGCGCCTTTTTCTCGTGCGTCATCTACGAGGCCAGCGATATCTCGTTGGCCATTGGCGGTGGCCAACGGCCCCACCTGCGTTGCTGGGTCCATCGGGTCGCCCATCACCAGCGAGCTCATTTCAGCCACAAAAGCTAAGATCCAGGCGTCATACACGTCGTCATGAATGATGAAACGTTTCCCCGCAATACACGACTGACCGTTGTTGTTAATCCGAGCTATTACTCCAACTTTCGCTGACTGCGCGATGTCAGCGGAGGGCATGACAACGAAAGCATCTGAGCCTCCCAGCTCCATGACGGACTTCTTGATCTGGCGGCCAGCACGCTCGGCAACGGCGCGACCCGCAGGTTCGGAACCGGTAAGAGTGACGGCTTTCACTCGCCAATCGTCAATAACCGAATTGACCATACCGACACCAATCATCAGTGCACCGAATGAGCCCTCGGGGAAACCGCCCCTGGTAAACAGAGTATGAAGGTAGAGGGCAGATTCTGGGACGTTGGAGGCGTGCTTCAAAACCCCCGTGTTCCCGGCCATCAGAGCTGGGGCAGCAAAGCGCATGACCTGCCATAGCGGGTAATTCCAGGGCATGACAGCAAGAATGACGCCAAGGGGTTGATACGACGCGAACGCAGCACTGGCGTTCACACTTCTGGGGTCTTCTAGTGGCTCATCAGCGAGGAATCCTTCTGCTTGGCGGGCATAAAAGCGCATGTTTTTGACGCATTTGAGGACTTCTGCCTCCGCCTGCGTAATGGGTTTGCCCATTTCGCGCACCAACATCGGTGCAAGGGTGGATACATCGGACTCCATGAGGTCTGCTGCAGCATTCATCCACTGGGCTCGCTGCGTGAAAGATTCGTTGCGAAGAGACTCGTGGGCCTTTTGAGCTAACGCGAGTTTCGTTTCCACAATCTCTGCGGTGTCTTCGGGAAACTCTTTTTCGACCAGGCCGGTTGCGGGGTTGGTGATGGTCATCGTCATGGCAAGCCCAAACTTCCTTGTAAACACTGTGGATTGCGAAGAGAGCGGAGGAAGCGTCCGTGAGCTTCTGTTTCCATTCCTCAGGCAAGTTTATGACCTATTGCAGACGGATTTTAGCTTTTTCCTGGGGCGATCTGATGGGTTCCACCTGGCGCCAGTCAGTCTGGAAGACCAGCGCATTTTCTTTCTAAAGGGAGAAATCTGGGAGAATCAAAAGGTCCGGAGAAAGGGGGCGGTAGTGGTGTCCACGAACCAGCCCCATCAGATCACCCCCTTGTCCTCACCGGACGTCCTGATTATTGGCGGTGGGATCAATGGAATTGCGACGTTTCGGGAGCTTGCGCTCCAAGGCGTAGCTGTTCTGCTCGTAGAGAGAGATGATTTCTGCTCCGGTGCTTCTGCGGCCTCGTCGCACATGGTGCACGGCGGGGTGCGGTATCTCGAGAATGGTGAGTTGCGCCTTGTCCGAGAGTCACTGACGGAACGCAATCGACTCTTGCGTTTGGCTCCGCACCACGTGAAGCCCCTCCCAACGACCATCCCTATTTTCCATTTGTTCTCGGGTATCCTTTCGGCTCCTCTGCGACTCATCACCCACCGAGCAGGCAAGCCCGGTCAGCGCGGAGCGCTTCTGATCAAGGTCGGACTCATGGTGTACGACCTGTTCGGGCGGGCCGGGGGAACCATGCCCCGACACACGTTTCTCGGTCGAAGGAAATCAAGACAAGCTCTGCCTCAGTTGCACCCCAATGCCAAGTACACCGCCACCTACTTCGATGCAGCCATGCATCATCCTGAACGGCTAGCGTTAGAGGTCCTTCGCGATGGGTTGGCCACAGGACAGCACGCGCAGGCACTAAATTACACCTCCGCAATCGGTGCGGGGCCTGATGGCGTGGTGCTGTGCGATGAGATTTCTGGGACCCACCGTCATGTGCGGCCGCGGGTCATTGTGAATGCCAGTGGTCCGTGGACAGATCTGACTAACGCCTCACTGGGTCAGCCGACTGCGTATTTAGGCGGCACCAAGGGATCTCACATCGTCATGGACAATCCTGAGCTTCTCCAGGCGTGTCACGGGCGGGAAATATTCTTCGAAAACAGCGACGGCCGAATCGTCTTGATGTATCCCCTCCTAGGTCGTGTGCTCGTGGGCACCACCGATATTCCGGTGTTGATGACGGAGAAAGTGGAGTGCACGGACGAAGAGATTGACTACTTTTTCGAACTCGTTGCAACGGTGTTCCCCGATATTGCGCTTTCCCGAAAAGACATTGTTTACAAGTACTCGGGTGTAAGACCGCTGCCGGTATCGGAAGACCTTTCGCCTGGGGTGGTGTCGAGGGATTATCGCGTTGTGCGGGGAGAAGTCAGCGGGATGCCCTGCTTTTCCCTTGTGGGAGGCAAATGGACGACCTTTAGGGCGCTGGGCGAGCACCTTGGAACCCTGGTATTGAAATCTCTTTCGCTCACGAGAACCGTCTCCACCACTTCGCTCCCTATCGGTGGGGGAGTCCATTTCCCCTCCACTGCAGGGGATCGAGCCCACTGGGTGGAAGAACACTCGTCGGTGGTGGGCGCACAACGTGCAACAATCCTGCTTGGTCGATATGGCACCCATGCGGTGGAGTACCTGGCTTCGCTCGATCAGCGAAAGGAGTCATTCCCGCGGTTTACCGGGGAGTACTCGGTAGAGGAGCTGCAGTGGGTCACCCAGAACGAGTGGGTGGTTCACCTGGTTGATGTGGCCCTGAGGCGAACAACCCTGGCTTTCACCGGAGCGTTGAACGAAGAGGGCTCGAATGAGCTCGCAGCAATTGTTGGAGATGTTTTGGGTTGGAGTCTGGCTGAGCGAGCCGCGGAGCGTGAGGTATTGGCCAAGGCCCTGTCTCTGTAGCACTGTGGTGTCGGTGTCGGTGCTTGGGCGTATCTTCAGAAGTGGAAAGGAATCGCCGTGAGCACATGGATTGTGACGCTTGAGGGAGGAACGCCGATTGGTGTGGACCAGGGGACACTGTCCCGGATGGCCCTCGATCGACAAATCACCCCGGACAGCGTGGTGAAGGATGAGGAATCCCAGACCGAGTATCGCGCGGGCAGCATTCCCGGGCTTTTTTCACCAAAAAGCTGGGTGGTTGCTTTCGTCCTCTCTGTCCTTGTGGGTTACCTGGGGATTGACCGCTTTTACACTGGCCGGGTGGGGTTGGGGATTCTGAAACTTCTCACCGCAGGTGGCGCTTCGATTTGGTGGATTATTGATGCCATTCTTTTTGGAACCCGGAGCGGTCGGGATAGCCAAGGCCGAAGAATCGCTTAAGCCCTGGGGATAACACGGTATTTCCCCGGCGTCAGGGGTTATCCTGAAAACACATGGCGACCCCTACTGATCCGATAGACCGCATCCTCGCGACGGATTCCTCTGAGCCTGCACCCGTCAGCGTATTCAGTGGTCCCGCCCAAGTCCTCGCCAGTCCCTTTGCCTCCCCGACCAGGGGGGACCTGGACCGTGAAGAACGTCAAGGCCTTCGCCGAGTTGTCGGACTTTCCACGGAACTCGAAGACGTCACCGAGGTTGAGTACCGCGAGCTTCGACTCGAAAAAGTGGTGTTGATCGGTGTGTATGACCGAAGCAGCGCTCGGGAGGCCGAAAATTCCCTGAAAGAGCTTGCCGCGCTGTGTGAAACAGCGGGTGCGCAGGTTTTGGACGGAGTCATTCAGCGGTTGCCTCACCCTGATGCCTCAACATATCTTGGCAAGGGTAAAGCTCAGGAGGTCAAAGACATCGTCTGGGAGTTGGGCGCTGACACCGTTGTCGCAGACTCTGAACTGGCGCCCTCTCAACGCAGGGCTCTCGAGGATGTGCTGAAGGTTAAGGTGATTGACCGCACCGCCGTGATCCTCGATATTTTCTCTCAACATGCCAAAACTCGAGAGGGTAAAGCCCAAGTTGAGCTAGCCCAATTGCAATACCTGCTCCCACGGCTTCGCGGGTGGGGTGAATCGATGAGCCGTCAGGCGGGTGGCCAAGTTGGTAGCGCTGGCGCCGGAATGGGTAGCCGCGGGCCGGGTGAAACCAAGATTGAGCTCGACCGACGACGAATCAATACCCGCATGGCCAAACTGCGGACCCAAATCAAAGGTTTTGGACCTTCCCGCGAGACAAAACGTGCCAATCGGCGCCGCACGGGCATCCCTAATGTCGCTATTACGGGCTACACCAATGCGGGCAAGTCGTCTCTGCTGAACCGGTTGACCAACGCTGGCGTGCTCGTCGAAGACGCGTTATTTGCCACCCTTGACGCGACAGTCAGAAAGAGTGTGACTCCCTCCGGTCGCGCGATGACCCTGACAGATACGGTGGGATTCGTGCGAAACCTCCCCCACGAGCTCGTGGAAGCATTCCGGTCAACCTTGGAAGAGGTCGGTAGTGCAGACGTGATTGTTCACGTGGTCGATGCCAGCCACCCTGATCCGGGTGCACAGCTCGCTACCGTGCGGGGTGTCATCTCAGAGGTGGGCGCGAGTGACGTGCCCGAGATCGTGGTGTTCAACAAGGTAGACAGTGTGGATGCGGGAATGGTCCTCCAACTCCGAGGTGTGGAATCAGATGCCCTGTTTGTCTCCGCATATACCGGCGAGGGCATTGAGGCCCTTCTGGCACGCATAGATGATGTGTTACCCAAACCCTCGACCAAACTCAGCGTAACGATCCCCTTTGACAGGGGGGAATTGGTGGCACGGCTCCATAACGAAGCAATTATTGAATCAACGCACTACGACGAGGCAGGGACATCGCTCGAGGTTGTGGTGGATGACCAGCTGGCTGCCACCCTGGAAGAGTTCGTCGTTCGTTCCTAGATTTGCTCGCCGGCAAGAAGCGCGCTACCAATAATTCCCGCGTTATTCAAGAAACGCGCGGGTATAAGTGGTGTGCGGGCGTCCACGAGGGGGAAAAACTCTTCGTGGCTTGCCGAGATTCCGCCGCCGATGACGAACAATTCGGGGGAGAACAAATCTTCCACGTGGCGATAGAACTTAGTGAGTCTGTGTGACCACACTTCAAAACTCAAGTTCTCTCGTTCCTTAGCTGAGTTGCTGGCACTGCGTTCGGCCCACTGTCCATCCATCTCCAGGAGACCAAGCTCTGAGTTGGGAACCAGGACACCATCCATCAGGAATGCACTGCCGATTCCGGTGCCCAGTGTCGTCAGGATGACAAGTCCCGGGACATCTTTAGCGGCACCCAGGCGGGCTTCGGCAACGCCTGCTGCGTCAGCGTCATTGACCATCGAAATCGGCTGGCCAAGGGCCTTTGTGAGTTCTTGATCGGCAGGAAAATCAATCCAGTCCTGGGACACGTTGCTCGCCGAGCGAGTCCGCCCGTGGGTCACGACAGCGGGAAAACACACCCCGATGGATTCGCCACGCGCAGGGGTGAGGCGGTTCACGATGGTCTCGACCACATCGAACACATCTGCAGGATGAGCGCCAGCGGGCGTGGGCACCTTGATCCGATCCGAGAGCAGTGCTCCGGTGGCTAGGTCGACTCTGGCACCTTTGATTCCGGTGCCGCCGATATCGATTCCAATCGCTTGGTTCATGGCAGAGTCAAGATTTCTGCTCCGGTTTCGGTCACCACGAGAGTGTGTTCAAACTGCGCGGAAAGTAACTTATCTTTCGTCGTGACAGTCCAGCCGTCCTCCCACATGTCCCATGCGATTGTCCCCAGCGTCAACATAGGTTCGATGGTGAAGACCATTCCTTGTTCCATGCGCTGGTCATACTGAGGGGCTGCGTCATAGTGGGGGATGATCAGGCCTGAATGAAAAGAAGACCCCACACCGTGTCCGGTGAAGTCCCGCACCACTCCATATCCAAAGCGCGAAGCATAGGCCTCGATAGCTCGCCCAATCACGTTAATCTGACGCCCCGGAGCAACCGCCTTAATCGCGCGTCTCAGCGATTCTTCGGTTCGCTCCACCAACAGGGTTGTTTCTTCACTGCCTGTGCCGGCGATAAATGTCTTGTTCAGGTCCCCGTGGAAGCCATCGATATATGCGGTGATGTCGATATTCACGATGTCGCCCTCTTCCACCACGGTGTCATCGGGAATGCCGTGGCAAATGACTTCATTCAGGGAGGTGCAACACGATTTTGGGTAACCGCGATATCCCAGGGTCGAGGGATACGCCCCATGGCTGGTGACATAGTCGTGAGCAATTGCGTCCAGTTCATCGGTGGTCACACCGGGGACAACGGCCGCCCCTGCCGCCTCGATTGCTCCGGCGGCGATTTTGCCAGCCCGCCGGATGGCCTCAATCTCCTGTGGAGAGTAGACATCGTCACCCTGGTGCACGCGCGGCGATTTCTTCCCCACGTATTCGGGTGAGACGATGGAGGGGTTGATAGTTCTCTGGGGAGAAAGCGTGCCCGGGATAAGAATTCCTGAAGAGTTTTTTGGCACGACTAAAGTCTAAACGGGAGGCGAGCGATGGCAGACACGGCGAAGTGGTGGTTTAACCACAAAACAGGCGAAGTGGAACAGGGCGCCCAGTCCTTGGGCATGGATCGTGATGGACCTTTTGATTCAGCAGAAGAGGCCGCTCGAGCCCCCGAAATAGCCCGCGAGCGCGCGCGAGCCTGGGAACAAGAAGACTCCGAGGCTTAGTTTTCTTCGAAACCGTGTTCGGGCCCGGGGAATACACCTTCGGTGATTTCCTTGCGCCACTGACTCACCGCGTCGTGGAGAACCGTGCGAACTGAGGCGTACTGTTTCACAAATCTGGGGACACGTTCGGTATTAAGCCCGGCCAGGTCTGACCACACCAAAATTTGACCATCCGTGCCGGGGCCGGCACCGATACCGATGGTGGGAATGATGAGCGCCTCGCTCACCTGGCGGGCGATAGCGCTGGGCACCATTTCGATGACCACAGCAAAAGCCCCCGCTTCTTGGACAGCCACAGCGTCCTTCATGAGCGCCTCTGCTCCCGAGCCGCGACCTTGAACAACATGGCCTCCCAGGCCATGCTCGCTCTGCGGGGTGAAACCCACGTGACCCATGACCGGAATTCCTGCCTCGACGATCCGAGCGATATGTTCCTGAGAGCGCACTCCACCTTCGAGTTTGACGGCGTGAACGCCCGCCTCCTTCATAAATCTAATCGCGCTGTGGAGGGCTTCATCGGGGCTTGCCTCGTACGAGCCAAAGGGTAGGTCGGCCACCACAAGGGCTCGGGTCGTGGCTTTGGCAACACCCCTAGCCAGGGGGATAAGTTCGTCTACGGTAACCGGGACGGTGGTGTCGTAACCGAACACCACATTGGCGGCCGAGTCACCCACCAGGAGGAAATCGACCCCCGCCTCGTCGAAAACGCCCGCGGTCAGAAAGTCGTAGCTGGTGAGCCCCGAAATCTTGATTCCCTGCTCTTTTGCCTGAGCAAAATGGCGGACGCGGACTCTCTTGGGCGAGGGGGACATGAGGTGAGCCTAGTCGGAGCCGCTAAATCGTGTGAGCCTATTCGTCACGGGGAGCCTGCGGTCTCGCCCAAAGGCAACACTGGAAATGCGCGGTCCGATGGCGCCTTGGCGGCGTTTCCATTCCGCTCTCGAAACAAGTCCAACGATGTCATCGACGAGGGAAGGCTCGAAGCCCTCCTGGATAATCTGTGGCGCATCGAGGCCCTGGACGATAAGTAATTCCAAAATACGGTCAAGAAGTTCGTAATCGGGCAGGCTATCTTGATCTTTCTGGTCGGGACGAAGCTCTGCACTGGGTGCTTTCTCAATCGAATTAGTGGGAATGGGGTCGGGTAGCCCGAGTGTCGAAGCGTGGCTGTTGCGCCAGCGGGCTAGTTCCCACACGAGGGTCTTCGGGACATCTTTGATGGGGGCGAACCCGCCCACAGAGTCACCATAAATTGTCGAATACCCCACAGCGAGCTCCGATTTGTTGCCTGTGGTCAGCACGAGGTGGCCCTCTTGGTTAGACAACGCCATCAAGAGCACCCCTCTGGCGCGTGCTTGGACATTTTCCGCTGCCAAGCCCTCGAGCCCTAGTTGTCTATCGAAAGGCTCCACGAGACCCTCGATGCTCTCTACTCGGTGTGAGATTCCGAGATTGTTTGCTAGTTCGGCTGCGTCTGTGAGGGAATGCTCGCTGGAGTGAGTGCTGGGCATCGCCACACCAAAGACGCGTTGTGATCCCAGCGCGTCCGCGGCAAGGGCAGCACACACGGCGGAGTCGATTCCGCCCGAGAGGCCCAAGATCACGCTTGCGAAACCGTTCTTGTCTGCGTAGTCCCGAACTCCGGTTACCAATGCTGTCCACAAAATTTCGAGGTCATCTTCACAACGAGGGGCTGGGAGGGGAAGTTGTTGGTCACCGGCACTGCGGATGTGTGGCAGCTCGTGGAGGCGTGTGCGGGGTGGCAGTGATGCGTCAGTATCAAAGGAGGGCAACTCCACATCCGTGAGAATGAGCTCTTCGGTAAACCATGAGCCTGAGCTAACTCTGATGCCGGCGGGGGTGACGACCATGCTGTCCCCATCAAAAACCAGGTCGTCTTGGCCGCCGACAAGGTTTACATAGGCGATGTGGGTCTGCATGGACTGAGCCCGCTTCGACACCAACGGTTGCCGCACGTGAGCTTTGTCTCGCTCAAAGGGAGAAGCATTGGGCACGAGAAGAATCCCTAGGGGGTAGGGAGTGAGGGCGGACACGGGCCCATCCTCGCGCCACAGGTCCTCGCAGATGATCAGGCCGGCATCAATTCCACCGAGCCGCAGAATGAGCCCCTCATCACCGGGGACAAAAGTTCGGAATTCGTCAAATACCGCATAGGTGGGCAGATGATGCTTCGCGTAGGTCGCCTGAACTTTGCCGCCGGCGAGAACACTGGCGCAGTTTGTTGCCCGAGCGGGGGAGTGCAGCGTTGTTTCCGTCTTTGATATCGAGTGTGGGCCGGAAGGATGGCCGACCACCACGGCCATATCGCCCATTCCTTGGCCCTCTAGCGCCTCAGCCAGGCTTTTTAGGGATGCCTCGGAAATCTCGAGAAAATTGTCCCGCAACGCCAGGTCTTCAATGGGGTAACCCGTCAGGGAAAGTTCCCCCGTGAGCAAAAGCTGTGCGCCTTGGTCGTAGGCCTTTCGCGCCATAGTGAGAATGCCGTGCGCGTTCTTGTCCCGATCACCCACGGTGGGGTTAGTTTGGGCAAGAGCCAAGCGAAAACGGGGCATACCCAGTAGCCTAATGCCAGAGCTTTTTGCGCCGCCGTGCGCCCAATCCGGGGGATGTTATGGATAAACAACGCGACTTTGTTTTGCGCACCATCGAAGAGCGCGGTGTAAAATTTATCCGGCTTTGGTTCACCGACGTGGTGGGCACCTTGAAGATGGTCGCGGTCGCCCCTGCGGAAATTGAAGGTGCGTTTGCCGAAGGGCTGGGGATTGATGGGTCCTCCATTGAGGGCTTCACCAGAGCGTTTGAGGCTGACGTGTTGGCACACCCAGATCCCACCACATTTCAGATTCTCCCCTGGCGGGGAGAAGTGGACCCCACAGCGCGGATGTTCTGCGACATCACAACCCCCGATGGCCAACCCGCCGCGGTTGACCCCCGCTATGTGTTGAAGCGCCAGCTTGAAAAAGCTGCAGACTTAGGTTTCACGTTTTATACCCACCCCGAAATAGAGTTTTACCTCCTTAAATCAAGTTCGTATGGCCCCAACGGGCCAGAACCCGTTGATTCTGCAGGCTATTTCGACAACGTGCCAGGCGGCAGCGCACACGATTTCCGCAGGCGTGCCGTGCGCATGTTGGAGGATTTGGGAATTTCTGTCGAATTCAGCCACCATGAAGCCGGTCCTGGGCAAAACGAGATCGACCTTCGCTACGCCGATGCGCTGACGACCGCTGACAACATCATGACGTTCCGCACGGTGGTGAAAGAGGTAGCAATCGAACAGGGCGTATACGCGACGTTTATGCCCAAACCGATGGCTAATCACCCGGGTTCGGGAATGCACACTCACCTTTCGCTCTTTGAGGGTGACACCAATGCGTTCTTTGACGCCGGTGGAAAGTATCAACTTTCTGCCATTGGGCGGTCCTTTGTTGCAGGAATTTTGAAGCACGCGCCAGAATTTACCGCCATAACCAACCAGTTCGTCAACTCGTATAAGCGCCTATGGGGTGGGCATGAAGCCCCGAGCTACGTGACCTGGGGTCACAACAACCGATCCGCGCTGGTGCGGGTCCCCCTGTATAAGCCCGGTAAAGGTCAGAGCGCGAGAGTGGAATACCGCGGCATCGATTCTGCAGCAAACCCCTACCTTGCCTATTCCGTGCTGTTGGCTGCAGGGTTGAAGGGCATTAAAGAAAATTACGAGCTCCCTGCTGAAGCAGAAGACACGGTATGGGAGTTGAGCGAGGGCGAGCGTGTTGCCCTGGGCTACGAACGCCTACCGGCAAGCCTCGATCAGGCGCTATCACTTATGGAAAGCAGCGAATTGGTCGCTGAGACGCTGGGAGAGCGTGTCTTTAATTATGTCCTGCTCAACAAAAAGCGCGAATGGGAGGCCTATCGCGCTCAGGTAACCCCTTATGAGCTTGCCAGCAACCTCGAACTGCTCTGATGACGTGCGGGGATGACTAGAACACCCTCCACCCTCACTGCACTTGTTAAGGCAGGCTTTAGCAACCTGAGCCACGCCCAGACCGTTCTCACAGAGGGCGGCTGGGACCCCGATGTTTTTGCTCCTTCAGCAAATCCCGACGCCTCTCTTGCCGCTCTGACGAGCCTCCGTGAAGCCCATCCGGAGGGTTGGGCAAAAATTCAGCGCTCGAAGGGCGCACTCAAGCGAGTGGTCCTTCTCACAGGCATCAGTAGCGGGCTCACCGACTTTCTCCTGCGCAGGCCTGAAGAATGGGACCTGTTTTCGAAAGACATCCCCGCGTTGCCCCATTCGTCGGATTGGATTGATACCTTCCGATCGGCCGCACAAGGACTGGACACCGGTTTAGCGGTCGAAGCACTAAGGGTGGCGTATCGACGCGGTCTCTGCCAGGTGGCGTTGTTTGATGCTCAGTCACCCCAACCACTCCAGGTGCTTCCCCTGGTGGCTGCCTGCCTTGCTGATATGGCTGGTGCGGCCTTGGAAGTTGCTTTAGAGATTGCCCGGCTCGAACACGGACTGGAGAGCAGCGTCGTTCCCCTGACCATCATCGGTATGGGGAAGGCTGGGGCGAGAGAGCTTAATTACCTCAGCGACGTGGACGTGATTTACGTCACCGAGACACCTGCCGGCGCAGACCCTGAAAAAGTACTGCGGGGCGCCACGCTCCTCGCCAGGGATACCGCCAGACATCTGATGGAATTTGGGCGAGAACCCGGACTCTGGGAAGTGGATGCGAACTTGCGCCCCGAAGGCAAGGATGGCGCGCTGGTACGAACTCTGGAATCACACCTCGCCTACTACGGCAGGTGGGCCAGCGACTGGGAATTCCAGGCGTTGCTCAAGGCAAGACCTCTGGCCGGGGACCCAGATATCGGGGCTCGTTACCTTGAAGCGGTTCACCCGTTGGTCTTCCAAGCCTCTACGAGGCCAGGCTTCGTGGAGCAGGTCCAACGCATGCGCGAGCGCGTCACCAACAACATCCCCGCCGATCAGCTTCAACACCAGCTGAAGCTAGGGCCCGGCGGGCTGAGGGATATTGAGTTCACCATCCAGTTATTGCAACTGGTCCACGGGTCAACGGACGAGTCAATTCGGCAACGGGATTCCCTTGGTGCACTTCATGCGCTTTCTGAGGCGGGATATGTTGGTCGCAGCGAGGCCGCAGAGTTCGATCAGGCGTATCGGATTTTGCGGCTACTTGAGCATCGAATTCAACTCGGTGCGATGGTTCGAAGCCACGTGATGCCCCACGACGCAGACGAACTGAGGATTCTTGCACGGCGCACCCGGCTAGCAGAAAACGCAGAAGGGCTGGGCGAAATCTGGCGAAGCACCCAACGTCAGGTTCGGTCGCTCCACCAAAAGCTTTTCTACCGGCCACTCCTTTCTGCTGTTGCGAGTCTTGATGAGCCAGGAGGGTCACTTTCCAGTGAGCAGGCTGCACTGCGGCTTCAAGCATCGGGCTTCGCTAATCCCCGGGGTGCATTGAATCACCTGGCTTCACTGACGAGCGGGGTTTCCCGGCGAGCCGCCATCCAACGAACGTTGCTGCCAGTGATCTTGCAGTGGCTGTCCGAGGGAACGGATCCTGATGGCGGATTGCTTGCCTTCCGCCAGCTCAGCGATGACCTGGGCGAAGCGTATTGGTTTTTGCGGATGTTGAGAGATTCTTCAGGCGCTGCCAAGCGCCTGACCCAGGTTCTCTCGACGAGCGGATTTGTGCAAAAACTTTTCGCCAGGGTGCCCGAGGGTGCCGAGTGGCTCGATGATGATGTCGACTTGATACCGCGTTCCAGGCAATCGCTCGCGGAGGAGGTCGCGGCAACTCTGGCCCGGCATGGACATGACACCGAGCCCGCTGCTAAAGCGCTTCAGGCACTCCGCCGCCGGGAACTTCTCCGTTTGGCGATGGGCAGCATGGTGGGTGTCTCCGACACCGCAGAAACCGCGGAAGGGCTCTCTGACCTCGCTGCCGAACACGTTGGGGGCCTTGTTGCCCTTGCCCTGCGAGATGTTGTGGGGTTGAGTTTCTCCGTCATCGGAATGGGCCGCCTAGGGGGGCGAGAGATTGGTTTTTCCTCGGACCTCGATGTGCTTTACGTGTTTCGCGATGAAGGGGCTGGTGACAACGCCACAATGCTCGCAAACCAGGTTGTCAAAGACGTGTTGCGGTTAGGGGAGGATCTGTTGTTCCCCCTCGAGATGGATGCGGGGCTGCGCCCCGAGGGGAAAAACGGCCCCATAGTTCGCAGCCTGGAGGCTTATGCGCAGTACTACCAGCGGTGGGCGTTGGGCTGGGAAGCTCAGGCACTCTTGCGGGCAGCCCCCTTCGCCGGGGATACAGGTTTGGCGCAGGATTTCATGGACATGGCTGTTGCATTCCGTTATCCCGAGCATTTCAGCACCGATCAAGCTCGCGAAATTAGGCGGATCAAAGCCCGTGTTGAGTCTGAACGCCTGCCACAGGGGACTGATTCCTCCCGCCACCTCAAGCTGGGGCGAGGGTCACTCAGCGATGTGGAATGGGCTATCCAACTCTTGCAGCTCACCCACGGCCACCGCTTCCCCGATATTCGAACACCCGCCACATTGCCGGCGTTGCGTGCTCTCACAGACCACGGCTTGCTGGAACAAGCGGACGCTGACCAATTAGAAGAGGCCTGGACCTTAGCGTCGGGAATACGGACCGCTCTTGCGCTCTATGGGGCAAAGTCGAGCAATGTCTTACCTGATGACCGCGCGGGGTTGGAGGGCGCCGCCCGACTGATGGGCTACGGAGCCCTTGGCGCCAGCGCACTGGAGGATCACTATCTTCGGGTCACCCGACGCTCTCGGGTGGTGTTTGAACGCGTCTTTTATGGCCAAGAGGCCGGTTAACGAACTGGCGGGCCCCATCCCACGATAGGGCCCGCCAGAGATTTCGTTCTTAGACGCTGTAGTACAGCTCGAACTCGAAGGGGTGAGGACGCTGCGCCATTGGCGCAATTTCGTGATCCCTCTTCAAGGCGATCCAGGTCTCGATCAAGTCCGATGTGAAAACGCCACCCTTGGTCAAGAACTCGTGGTCTGCTTCCAGCGCCGCCAGTGCTGCTTCCAGCGAGGTCGGAAGTTGGGGGATCGCTTTGGCTTCCTCGGGAGGAAGCTCGTAGAGGTCCTTATCCACGGGCGCGTGGGGCTCGATCTTGTTCTGAATTCCATCCAAACCAGCCATCATCTGCGCGGCGAAGGCGAGGTAGGGATTGCCGGATGCATCCGGCGCACGGAACTCGATGCGCTTCGCTTTGGGGTTGGTTCCCGTGATGGGAATTCGAATGGCAGCGGAGCGGTTACCGGCGGAGTACACCAGGTTGATGGGTGCTTCAAAACCCGCCACCAAGCGGTGGTAGCTGTTTAAGCTGGGGTTAGTGAAAGCAAGAAGCGCTGGTGCGTGCTTCAGGATTCCTCCGATATACCAGCGAGCCAGGTCACTAAGGCCGCCATACCCTGCCTCGTCATAGAACAGGGGCTTACCGTCGTTCCACAGAGACTGGTGGGTGTGCATCCCCGACCCGTTGTCACCAAAGAGGGGCTTAGGCATAAATGTCGCCGTCTTGCCCCACTGGAGCGCGGTGTTTTTGACGATGTACTTGAATTTCAAGACGTCATCGGCAGCGTTAACCATGGTGTCAAAGCGGTAGTTGATTTCTGCCTGACCAGCGGTTCCCACCTCGTGGTGAGAGCGTTCCACCACCAAGCCCGCATCCGCAAGCTTCAAACAGATGTCATCGCGCAGATCGGCGATGTGATCGATGGGGCTGACAGGGAAGTAGCCACCCTTGTAGGGGGTCTTGTTGGCAAGGTTCCCGCCCTCTTCGTTTCGTCCGGTGTTCCAGGCGCCCTCGATCGAGTCCACCTCGTAGAAGCTGCGGTTCTGGCGCACGTCATAGCGGACGTCGTCAAAGATATAGAACTCGGCCTCGGCGGCGAAAAAGGCGGTGTCCGCGATGCCCGTGCTGGCGAGATACTTCTCGGCCTTGTGAGCAACCTGGCGGGGGTCGCGACTATAGATTTCACCGTTGCGGGGGTTATAGATGTCAAAGAGCATGATCATGGTTTTTTCGTCGCGGAATGCGTCCATATAGGCGCTGGTGACATCGGGAATCAACTGAAGGTCAGATTCGTGGATCGCCTGGAAACCGCGGATGGATGACCCATCAAAGAGCTGACCGACGGTAAAGAATTCTTCGTCGACGGAGACAGCGGGGATATTAAAATGCTGCTGAACGCCCGGCAGGTCGGTAAAACGGATATCGAGGAACTTGACATCGTTTTTCTTGATGTAGGCGAGTACTTCCGAAGAGTCTTTAAACATTCTCTTCACTCCTAATTTCGTGGGATGGAGGGGACCGAGGATTCGGACCTGTCTCCAGAGTACTGCGGGGCAATTAAGCCTGGGTTCCCGCCATGTTTCGGCGGTGTTACAGCCCTTTTAGACTGAGACCATGACACCAAGCGAGAACGACTGGCCCGGCAAACGATTTGGCCTGCCACAGGAGGGGCCCAGGTCCACCCCGACCTACCTCAGGCGCGCTGTCGGGTTGGCCGTGGATTGGGCCTTATCGCTGGGAATTGCAGCAGTATTCTTCAACTTCGAAGGGTTCGCAATCCTTCTCGTGTTTGTCGCTCTCTCGGCTCTCGGCGGCCTCTTCGCAGCGGGATCGCCCGGGCACCTCGTTGCACGCATTCGAATCGCGCCCATCAAGGGCGGCGCACTCGGCGTGATTGCGCCTATCGTGAGACCGCTGCTGATCACTCTCGTGATTCCGGCAGTGCTGGTGGATTCAGATATGCGAGGGCTTCACGACCGGTTGGTCGGCACCATCCTGGTAGTGCGCTAGCGAGGTTTGGGTGCTCGAACCTTCGAGGGATCCATTCCCTTAGGAATCGGCATCGCGTTCCCCTTCGAAAGCGAGGTCAAACGGTGAGATACCGCGAGAACTTCCGCTTTGCGAAGGGTGTTCTTCAACGAGCGCAATTCTTTATTGAGCTTGTAAAGAGGGGTGGAGTTCGGGTCTGTGCCAACGTGGATGAAGTGCACCGGAATCTCGGGGATAGCGCGCAATACGGAACGCCGTTCGTCCTCGAGCATTTTTTTGGTCTTCGTCTGCGAACCCTCGGCAATCAACACGACGCCGGGCTTCCCCACCGCGCGGTAGACGGCCTCTTGGGTCCTGGGGTTGACGGCAACGGGAAACTCGCTGGCTTGCCATGTGCGGCGCAGAGCACTGCGCAACACTGCACCCACGGCTCCGGGTTTGCCAGAGATTTCCTTATACGCCGTTCTCTCGGCGCGTTGACCCAGGATGATCAGGGTCAGCAAAACAGACATCAGAAGCCCGGTGATGATGTAGAGAACCAGGGTAAGGACACTGCCGCCACTAAACAGCAAGGCCACCGTGATTCCGGCCCCCAGGGGCGCGAGGAAGGTGAGAAGAAGAATGGGAATCAAGACTTTGTCGGTCTTGCGAGTCAGGTTGAAGACCTGCCAAAGCTGCTTGATGCGGCCGGGCTCTTTTTCGATTTTCTTCTTCTTGTCAGCCATCGTGTGCCTACATTCCTAAATCAGCGTCAAAGTCGCCTGCTTCGAGGCGGTCTTTGACCATCGTGAGGAATCGGGCGGCGTCCGCCCCATCCACAATTCGGTGGTCATAGGAGAGTGCGAAGTAGACGGTGTTTCGGATTGCGATGGAATCGTCCCCGCCGTGGGTCACCACAACCGGCTTCTTCTGGACGATTCCGGTACCAAGAATCGCAACTTGGGGCAAGAACACCACGGGGGTGTCAAAAAGCGCCCCGCGAGAACCGGTATTGGTCAGCGTGAATGTCCCACCGGCCAGTTCATCCGGGCTCAGGTGGTTGGTCCTGGTTCGCTCTGCTAAATCAGCAATGTCGCCCGCAATCGATGCGATGTTTTTGTCGCCGGCGTTTTTCAACACAGGAGTGAGCAAACCACGCTCCGTGTCCACGGCAATCGAGATGTTCTCCGTGGCGGGATAGGTGATGGTGTCACCCTCTACGACGGCGTTGATGATGGGGTGCACCCGAAGGGCTTCGGCGGCAGCCTTAACGAAGAAGGGCAAAAAGCTCAGCTTGTGCCCTGTGGAAGCCAGGAACTGATCTTTCACAGCGGTGCGGAGCTCGGCAATCTCGGTGACGTCGACTTCTACGACGGTCGTGAGCTGAGCCGTTTGCTGCATGGAGGCCACCGCGCGCTCGGCAATAACTTTTCTCAGCCGACTCATCGGGACGTTTGTCCCGCGAAGCGCTGACGCTTCGATGCTCATGGGTTGGGTGGCAGCCGCAGGTGCCGCGGATCCTGCTGCTACAGCAACGATGTCTTCCTTACGGATGCGCCCACCCACACCGGTTCCGGTGACGGATTCGAGATTAACGCCGTGATCGTTGGCAAGTTTTCGAACAATCGGAGTGACATAGGGCATTGACCGAGTCCCACTGGGGCTGGGCTGGGGCACACTGTGCGCTGGGGCAGGAGCCTGAGCCACGGCTGGTGGGGCTGGTGGCGCAGGAGCAGCGACCGGAGGGGCTGGGGGAGCAGCAGGTGCAACAACGGGAACGGCAACCGGAGCCGCCATGGGAGGAGCTGGTGGCGCGACAGGAGCCGTCGGAGCTGCAACGGGAGCGGCAACAGGGGCTTCAACGACGGGTGCTTCAACGACAGGCGCTTCAACGACAGGCGCTGGCACTGGGGGCGCCTCAGCAACAGGAGCCTCTGCAACGGGTGCGGAAGCCGCAGGCGCTATAGCCGCTCCCGTTCCATCACCGATGCGGACGAGGGGAGCTCCAACCTCGACGGTGTCATCTTCGGCAACAAGAATCGCCTCGATGATTCCGGCGATGGGGGAGGGAATCTCGGTGTCGACCTTGTCGGTGGAGATTTCGACTAACGGTTCGTCAACAGCGACAGAGTCGCCGACTTGCTTGAGCCAGCGTGTAACAGTCCCCTCGGTGACGGATTCGCCAAGGGCTGGCAGGTTTACTTCTTGACTCATCTCGAGTGGTCTCCTTTTGAGAGTGTTAGCGGTCTCGGTTGATGTTCTTACAGGGCGTGGAGGGGCTTGCCGGCGATAGCCATGAAAGCCTCTCCAAGAGCTTCGTTTTGCGTGGGGTGAGCATGGAGCAGAGGTGCGACATCCTCAGGGTAAGCATCCCAGTTCACGGCAACCTGGGCTTCACCGATCAGTTCACCGACGCGAGCACCAATCATGTGTACACCGATGATGGGTCCATCGACCTGGCGGATGACCTTGATGGAACCGGCGGTTTCGAGGATGTGGCTCTTGCCGTTTCCTGCGAGGTTGTAGTCGTAGATTGAAATGCCATCAGCGCCGAATTCTTCGGTGGCTGCCTTCTCGGAATATCCCACGGAGGCAACTTCTGGCTCGGAGTATGTGACCTTCGGGATGTTGCGATCGACGACCACCATGGGGTTCAAGCCAGCAAGCTCTTCTGCGACAAAAATACCGTGCTGGAAACCGCGGTGAGCGAGCTGAATACCGGGGACAATGTCCCCCACAGCGAACACGCCGGGGATGTTCGTGCGCATCCGCTCGTCGGTCAGAACAAACCCACGATCCATCGTCACGCCAACGGCTTCAAAACCCATGCCATCGGTTTTGGGCCCGCGACCCACGGCCACAAGCAGAATGTCGCCGGTTTCTACGGTGCCATCCTCAAGCGTCACCGTGACGCCGGTGTCATCCTGGGTGGCGGACTGGAAACGCACTCCGATGTGGAAATTAATGCCGCGCTTGCGGTACGCCCGCTCGAATTGCTTGGAGATGGACTCGTCTTCTGCGGGAACCAGGTGGGGGAGCCCCTCGACAATGGTGACTTCTGCGCCGAAGGAACGCCAGACGCTGGCGAATTCGACACCGATTACTCCACCGCCCAAGACGATGACCTTGTTGGGAATCCAGTCCATGGCCAAAGCCTGCTCGGAAGTGATGATGCGACCACCGATTTCAAGGCCTGGTAACGACTTGGGATACGAACCGGTGGCCAAAACAACGTTTTTACCAACCACGGTGTCTTCTCCCACAGAAACGGTGGTCGCAGACACGAGCGTGCCGACGCCCTGAATCGTGGTGATACCGCGTGCCTTGATCAGACCCTGGAGGCCTTTGTGCTTGGAGGCGACGATTCCATCGCGATACGCATTTACTGCTGGGAGGTCCACGCCCTCCAGCGTCGCGCGAACCCCGAACATATCGGAATGACGCGCAGAATCGGCAACCTCAGCGGCGTGCAGGAGGGCTTTGGTGGGGATACAACCCACGTGGAGGCACGTGCCTCCCACTTTGTCCTTCTCGATGAGCCCCACGCTCATTCCCAGTTGGCTTGCGCGCAGGGCGGCCGCGTAACCGCCGCTTCCCGCCCCGAGAACGACAAGGTCAAAGGTGTGCTCAGCCACAGGTGGAAACTCCCTCACAGGTGAATCTGGATGGGCGCGGGCAAATGCCGCAACGCCTCGTGCAAAAAATAAGCCTACTACCCTCGACCCGTGTCTCTGCCAGGCGCCTTTTAGCTCATGAGCAGGGAGATGAGGGTGCGGGTAATCGCGCCGGTGGGGCCTTTGGGGGTGTAGCCATAAGGACCCGATGAATTTGCGGCAGGCCCGGCGATATCGAGGTGAGCCCAGGGGATAAGGTCCCCCGATTTCGTGGTCCCGACAAATTCTTTAAGGAACTGACCCGCACTCAGCATTCCGCCTAACACCTCTCCGGGCTTCACATTGGCGATATCAGCGACGTCAGAATTCAAAATGGTGCGTAACTCACCCGGCAGCGGCATGTGCCACACCAGCTCTCCCGTGTTCGTCGCAGCTTCCTGCACAGCAGCCACAGCCTCATCGGTGCCCATGAGCCCGGCATAACGCTCACCCAGGGCGATCCGGGCCGCTCCGGTCAACGTCGCTGCATCGATAATCAGGTCGGGGGACAGGGCGCTTGCCGCTTGCAACCCATCGGCCATCACCAGTCGCCCTTCGGCGTCGGTGTTGAGTACCTCCACTGTTTTGCCACCCTTAATGGTGATGACATCGTTGGGACGCGACGCTGTGCCACTGGGCATATTCTCTGCCAGGCACAGATACGTGGTGATGGCAGCGGGAGCGCCCATTTCGGCGGCAGCCAGTGTTGCGGCGGCCATCACGGCCGCCCCGGTCATGTCATATTTCATCCCCACCATCGCGGTGGGGGGCTTGAGGGAAAGACCGCCCGAGTCGAAGGTGATGCCTTTTCCTACAAGCGCCACGTGGCGGGTGGGATTCGCAGGGGTATAGGTCAAAATCATCAGTCGTGGTGGATTTATCGATCCCTTTCCGACTGCGGTAAGCCCGCCATATCCCTCAGCTTCCAGGCGTTTCTCGTCCAGCACCTCGATGGTCAGGGCAGAGCCTTCGGCCCGTTTTTCGATATCGGCCACGAACGACACAGGGTTTAACAGGTTGGGTGGTGCGGTGACCAAGTCCCGCACCATGAAGACGGCTTCACACGTGGTAATCACGCGGCCCAGGGCAGCCTCGGAAAGAGAACCCAGGAAGGCAACTCGTGGCGTGGTGTCTTTTTTCTTTGCGGTAATTTTTGACGTTCGGTAGGAGCCAAGGAGCGCGCCCTCCACAATCGCTTGAGCCTGCGCTTCATCGGCGTGGGGGAGAGTGAAGACCAACCTCGTGGGTGAGGTGACGCTCTGGGCCGCATAACCGGCAGCAGCTCGCAGCGATTCTGTGTCGGAAGGGGCCTCACCCAAGCCCACGAACACGACAGAGGCTGCCATCAGGCCCGAGGGGGGTGGCACCCGCCAGGTTGAATCTTTGGCTCCATCAGCTTCAATCTGGGCCAGCGCTTCCGTCAGCGCCTGATTCACCTCTGCAGGGAAGGCGCTTCCGAGGAGCAACGGCCCCTCCTTGGTCTTAGACACGCCCACAACAACAATGTCGGTGGGGGCAAGGGCGTCAAGCGAGGGCAGAAGAGTGGGGAGGCTAAAAGACATAACGTCATGTTAGCCATTCCTCACACCTCATTCCGCCGTATCGCTGGGAGCGAAGCGCCGGCGAAGGAGGGGGGATGGGAAGTAGAGTTGGGACATGTTTGACGACCAGCTCTTTCGCGAGGCAATGGAGCTTTCGGACGTCCCCAAGGGCCTCCCCCTGGTAGCTGGTCTCACCGGATTTGCTGATGCTGGGGGAGTCGTCACCCAGGTCAACAGGTACCTGCTCGATGCTCTCGAATCTGAACGGGTGGGGACTTTTGACAACGACCAGCTGATGGATTATCGGGCCAGGCGTCCAGTTTTTCAGTTTGAAGAAACTCATCTCACCTCCTATGACCCCCCTCGCCTGAGCCTCGATTTGGTCCACGATGATGTGGGGTCGCCCTTTCTCTTTCTTTCTGGCTACGAGCCGGATTTTCTCTGGGAAAAAATGTCTCGGACCGTCCTCTCGCTCATCACATCGCTCGAAGTTTCCAGTAGTAGTTGGGTTCACGCGATTCCGATGCCGGTCCCCCATACAAGAAGCCTGGGTGTGACCGTCAGTGGCAACCGGGAAGAAATCACGGATGCCCTTTCGGTATGGCGCCCCACAACGGGCGTCCCCGGCACTTTGATGCACTTGATCGAATACCGCCTCCAGGAGGCAGAACACCCCACTGCAGGTTTTGTCGTTTTGGTCCCCCACTACCTAGCCGATACCGAGTTCCCCGACGCGGCGATCACGGCCCTGCAGAGTGTCACGAAAGCGACTGGGCTGATTTTTCCCACCGACAGCTTGCGCGAGTCGGGTCGAGAATTTTTGACGGGGATCAGTAAACAGGTCGATGACAACACTGAACTGGAAAGACTTATCGAGTCCCTAGAAAAACGTCACGATTCCTATATGGAAGACAACGCCGTGCCATCGCCACTCATGGACGCCGATGGCGAAGTTCCCAGCGCCGATACGATCGCCTCTGAGCTGGAAAACTTCCTCGCCAAGCGCCAGCAGGGGCCCACTGAAGCTAGCGAGGCCTAGCAAGCCACGCCACGGGTGAACCTGGACCCAAAGCCCCTCAACGCGTGCAATACTGGTGGAAAGCCCTGTAGGGTTCCTCGGGTCAATTCCGGTGGGACTTGACAAGGGTTTTCTTACTGCCCGTCACCAGAAGTGGAGCAGGACGCAGCATGGCCTCACCCTCAGAGAAAACGCCTTCCTCCGCTGAGACGAGCAAGAAAACCGCTCCCGCAAAGCGAAGCTTTTTTGACCGGATAACCGGTCGCGACTCAAAACCAGCCCCAGAACCTCAGAAAGTACCCGCCACGCCTGTGACCCCTCCCGCTCAAAAGAAGACTCCTGCGACGAAAACCCCAGCAAAAACTCCTGCCACAAAGGCCCCTGCTGCAAAAAAGCCCGCGGTCAAGGCACCGGTTGCAAAGTCCGCAGCTAAAACTGCAGCGAAGACTCCCGCCGCAAAGCCCGTAGCGAAGGCCGCTACGGCCAAGGCGCCTGCAAAGCCTGTTGCCAAAGCGGCGGTGAAGGCACCCGCAAAGAAGGCGCCAGTCGAGAAGGCACCCGCAAAGATGGCGGCAGTCGAGAAGGCTCCCACAAAGAAGGCGCCTGTCAAGAAGGCCGCTCCCAAGGCTGCGGCCAAGAAGCCTGCCACCGGTAAAGCCGCCGAAAGCGAAGCGGCTTCGCCGGCTGGCCTTTCCGCTGATGTCGGCAAGGACGATGTTGCCGAAAAGCTTGGGGCCGAAGTAGTTGCCGGTTTGGTAGACATTTCTGACGAAGAAGAGGACGACACACCAGCGGTTGTCCACCCGTTTGGAGCTCTCGTACTCTCCAGCACCGATGATGACGATGCACCCATCATTTCGACAACCATCACCGGAGCAACTGCTGACCCCGTGAAGGATTACCTGAAGCAGATTGGAAAGGTGGCTCTCCTCAACGCCGAGCAGGAAGTTTCGCTCGCGCTGCGGATCGAAGCAGGGCTGTTCTCGGAAGAAAAGCTTTCAGCGATGACGGCGTCTCAAAAAACCACAAAACTTTCCCGGGAGCTCTTCGAAATCGCCAAGGACGGGCAGCGCGCAAAAAACCACCTTTTGGGGGCAAACCTGCGTTTGGTTGTTTCTCTCGCGAAGCGATACACCGGACGTGGGATGCAGTTCCTGGACCTTATCCAAGAGGGAAACCTGGGCCTGATTCGTGCGGTGGAAAAGTTTGACTACACCAAGGGGTTCAAGTTTTCGACTTATGCAACCTGGTGGATCCGCCAGGCGATCACTCGCGCAATGGCGGACCAAGCCCGCACGATTCGTATTCCTGTTCACATGGTCGAGGTCATCAACAAGCTCGCTCGTGTTCAACGTCAAATGCTTCAGGATTTGGGTCGCGAACCCACGCCGGAAGAGTTGGCCCGCGAACTAGACATGACGCCTGAAAAGGTTGTCGAGGTGCAGAAATATGGTCGCGAACCGATTTCGCTCCACACTCCACTGGGAGAGGACGGCGACAGCGAGTTCGGCGACTTGATCGAGGACACAGAAGCGGTGGTCCCAGCGGATGCGGTGGGCTTCACGATGCTCCAACGCCAACTGGAAGGGCTCCTTGAGTCCCTCTCTGAACGCGAAGCAGGGGTTATTCGCATGCGGTTTGGGCTCGGCGATGGAATGCCTAAGACGCTGGATCAGATTGGCGACACTTTTGGTGTGACCAGGGAGCGTATTCGCCAGATCGAGTCCAAGACGATGGCCAAGCTGCGTCATCCTTCCCGGTCCCAGGCGCTGCGCGACTACTTGGAGTAAGCCAATGAGGCTTTTCGCGTTTGCTCTCGCAAAGATTCTGCGTTTTCTCACGCGGTTGCGCGGGGGAGGGTCGGCCCTTCCCGGTTTTTTCCTCCTGCGTCTTCTTCCCCACGCCTTGGAGCGTTCGCTGGGTACTCTGCCTCTCGGTGTCATTTTTGTAACCGGGTCGAACGGAAAATCCACAACCACCTCGATGTTGACCGGGATCCTCAGGGCCCACGGGCTGCGGGTGTTTTCGAATCCCGCTGGGGGCAATCTTCCCCAGGGGCTCGCCTCGGCCCTGGTGGGGAGTGCGACACTGTGCGGGAAAGTTGCCGCCGATATCGCGGTGCTCGAGGTTGACGAAGCCTATGGTCCCCAGATCTCCGACCTTGTCACTCCGGACTGGGTAGTCGTGACCAATATTCAAGTCGACCAACTCAACCGCTTTGGCGAACCCGAAGCGGTCTATCGCTTGCTGGCTACTTTGGGCATGAAGGCAAAAGTGGGGGTCGTGGTCAACGGGAGTGACCCCAACACCACGGCTCTGGGCGCCCAACTGCATGCCGCGGGGTCTCGCGTGGAACAGATGCGGGTGAGTGCCCCGGCACAGGCTTCCGCGTCTCACGGGTTGGTTTCGGCCCCGATGTTTTTTGACTCCCCACCCCTTCTCGCTGTGGCAGCGGGGGTGGTGATCACTGCTGTGGAAGGGTCGCACACAAGTGTGGAAGTAGCGGGGGTTGCCGCCTCGATTGTGCTCCCCCAGAAGGGGCTCCACTACGCCGTTGACGCGGGCCTTGCCCTCGAAATGGCAAGCGTTGTGGTGGATAATTTCCAACTCGAACGAGCCGTGATGGCCTTGGAGAACAACGCCACGGTATACGGGCGCGGTGAGACCATTCGCTACCGGGGGGTTGATATTGCTCTGACCATGATGAAGAACCTGCCCAGTCTCCAAGTAAATCTTGACGCTTTTTCTAGCCCCCTCGAAAACGTCTTTATTGCTGTGGACGAGGGGACCCCTGATCCGTCATGGATTTTTGATGCGGACACATCGTCGTTGGCCTCTGTGTCAATCTTGAGCGGTTCGAAAGCTTGGCAGTGGGCTTTGCTGCTCGAGCATCGAGGTATTCCCTACGGTGAAATTATTGAAGATTCCCGAGCTGGGTTGGACGCTTTCGTGAAGCGGGTGCCCGCTCAAAACGGTCCGCTCCACGCGATTGTGAATTATGAACAAATGATGCTGATTCGTCGAATAGCCGGCTACAAAGAGTTGGAGGGGGCGTGATGGGCTCTTTCACCTTTGCGCGCTTATTGCCAGAAATGCTCGGCCTGAACGGGTCGTCCCAAAACGCATCCATCCTGGCGAGCTATCTCAACCACGGCGGTCACGATGTGAAAATTCTTGACATCCATTCCTCGGGTGATGCACCCCTCCAGGTCGACGCGGTGTGTGTGGGCAGCGGCTCTGCTTCGAGTCTTCTCCCGGCGGCGACCAGCATTATTTCCCTTGTCAGCGCAATCAGTCGGTGGAGGTCGGCGGGGGCGCTGGTGATGGCGGTGGGCACCGGGTGGGACCTCCTGGGACACACCGTGACCACCCCGGAGGGTGAAGTGTTGCCTGGAGCTGGGATATTTGCCTCCCACGCCGATCATCGGGGGACGCGGTTTTCTGGTGAAGTGACAGGGATTGACCACCAGGGGAGAGCGAGCGCTGGATATGTCAACCAGGTGGGTGCCATCGCCCTGGAGGCCGGGGCGAGCGCTCTCATGAGCGTGGATGATGCGGTATTGGGGTATCCACGAAGCGAAGGTCTCGTGGGAGAGAATCTGTTCGCGACCCGTTTGGGTGGCCCAGCGCTTGCTCTCAACCCCCACTGGTGTCAGGACCTCGCCCAGGCGTTGCTGGAGCCCAGGGGGGAAAAACTTCACCGCACTGAATTTCACGAACGAATCGACCATGCCGCCACTCGGGCGCGACGCCTGATCGACGCCAGGCTCGGCGTAGTCAGGAACTAAATCGACGCTCCACACCGCTAGCGATGCTGGAAACCACTTCATCCCCGATTGTTCCCGCCCAGGTGGCCCACTCTTCAGCGCTGGGGCTTGTGCTATCCCCCCACAGAGTGACAATGTCTCCCACCCCCGTTGTTGCGCCTGGAGGAATCCCGACCAGAATGTGGTCGACGTTGACTTGGTGAATATCGGCTCTTACCCCCTCGAGGGAGACCCACCCGGTATGGGGAGGAAGCGGAAGAAGGCCTTCGCCGTAACCCATCCCTACCCGAGCCACACCGCTATCGATGTTGACGCTTGTGACACGAGCGCGGGGAGCCATCACGGGGAGAAAACCCATCGCCTCGGGTGTTCGCTCGCCAAAGGGGCTCACGCCGTAAACGCTTATCCCCACACGAACCAAGTCGAGGCGCGACGGGGGGAGATCGGTTGCTGCTGCGGAGGCGGCAATGTGAAGAAGCTCCGGGGCAAGCCCCGTTGCGCGGGCTTGATCAACCGCGACGAGGAAACGCTCGAGAGATTCTTCATTGTCCTTGGAGGAGGTGTCAGAAAGGTGAGACCAGATTCCTCGCACCCGCACGCGCCCAGCCTTTTCCATTTCCCGTGCGGCTTTGCAGAGGGCGACCCAGTCACTCTGGAGAGCGCCGTTGCGGTGCAATCCCGTGTCGATTTTGAGGTGCACAGAGACAGAGCCAGCGCTGGCTTCTCGCTGGAGCTTGTCGAGTTGCCACTGCGCAGAAATTCCCAGGTCAAGCGCGGCTGACTGGGCCTGAGCGAAATCATCATGGGGGGAGAGGAGCCAGGCCAATAACATCGCATCCCCTGCGTGTGGCCTCACACGGACCCCGGACTCGATATCCAGGACAGCGAGAGAGGATGCGCCGTGCGCAAGAGCGGTGGTGGCGATTTCGATTTCACCGTGGCCGTAGGCATCAGATTTCACGGCCACCATGAGTTGAGCGTCACCCGCGAGTGACTGACGCGCGGTCTCGACATTCGCGCCGAACGCGGCAAGAGAGATGTCAATCCAACAGTGGGGCACTAGATCCACTTCCTCACCACCCTCGGGGCCAAGTGGGACTGCACAGCGCCGGTGGGCCTGGCGGACCACGAAGCCCAGTCTGCGAGCGTAGGGCTTGAACCCCAGATGGTGACAGCGTCGCCGAGTTCGATTTCCGCGTCGCCGATATCGAGAATGCATTGATCCATCGCTATTCGGCCAGCCACGGGGAAGTCCCGACCCCGAATACTCATTCGTGCGCCTGGCGAGGCGGTGCGAGGAACCCCATCGGAAAAACCTGCGCTGACCAGCGCCAGTGTGGTGTCGGTGTTCGTTCGATATTCGTACCCGTAGGACACGGGCGCACCTGCGCCAACTCTTTTCAACGAAACGACATCTGCTTCAAATCTCACCAGCGTCTGTGGCGAATCCCACCACTGGGTGAGTGTGGTGGCGGAGAAGGGCGCTAGGGGAAGCGCCGAACCCTTTGCGCTGCTGGGTGACGCAACAACGAAAGCAAATCCTAATTCCGCGGCGACCTCGGAGGAACGTTCGAGGCCCAACCCGTAAGCGTTGGCACGCAGATCAAGGCAATCGTGATCACCCTTGAGTCCTGCCCAGTGGTTCGTGAGCGCCCGGGTTTCAATCAGCGCTCGGCGCATTGCCAAGTGTTAGCTGGAGTGTTCGGAGCGAAGTCGGTCGGTCTCGTCGTGCCAAGCGATGATGCTTGAGCCCAGGGTCTCGCGGTGCTTGGAAGCGTGGTGACCACAAAATAAAAGTTCACCCGACTCGAGAGTCACGCGAACATATGCCTGCGCGCCACAGCTATCGCAGAGGTCGGCAAATCCGAGAGGCGCAACGGTCGCGAGGGGGGCTTCCGTGGTTTCCGGTGCGGCGTAGGACATCGTTTCTCCTTGAAGTCTCCATTGGTGAACAGTGCTATTCCATCATGAGAAACCCTGAATGGGTGCCGTGACGCTCCCAGGTTCGCCCTGCGCGTATCCACAGACCTCGGCGGGGGGAGTCCCCAGTGGGGGCGGCGTTGCCTAAGCTCGAGCCTGCAGACACACCTCTACAAAGGATTTTTTGTGCCCACGAATGACTATTCCGCCCGACACCTCACTGTGCTGGAGGGCCTTGAAGCTGTCCGCAAACGGCCAGGCATGTATATCGGCTCCACCGATTCTCGGGGACTGATGCATTGTCTATGGGAATTGATCGATAACTCTGTTGATGAAGCCGTTGCCGGGCACGGATCGGACATTTCCGTCGTCCTCCACGCTGATGGCAGCGTTTCGGTGGCCGACTCGGGCAGAGGTGTTCCTGTAGATAAGGAACCGAGAACGGGGCTCTCCGGGGTCGAACTGGTGTTCACCAAACTGCATGCTGGGGGCAAGTTTGGCGCCGGCTCTTACGCCGCCTCAGGTGGTCTTCACGGTGTGGGGGCCTCTGTGGTGAATGCTTTGTCCCAACGTTTAGATGTCGAGGTCGACAGGGAAGGCAAGACCTGGGCGATGTCGTTCCATCGGGGCGAGCCCGGTGTCTTCGCTGACGCGGACGCGCCTTCGCCAGACTCTACTTTCGCCCCGTTTGTCGAAGAGAGTGTGTTGAAAACAATTGGGACAACAAAAAAAGGGGTGACAGGAACGCGGGTCCGATTTTGGCCAGATCCCCAAATATTTGGAAAAAAAGCAGATTTTGCGTCCGAAGAACTCACGGGTCGCGCCCGCCAGACGGCCTTTCTCGTGCCGGGATTGTCGATACACGTCGAAGACAACACGGGAGATGAGACACTCACTACCACTTTTTCCGCAGCGGGTGGGCTGAGCGATTTCCTCGAATTCCTTGCGCCGGACCAGGCCGTGGTGGGGCCGTGGCACTTCTCCGGCGAGGGCGAGTTTGAAGAAACAGTGCCGGTCCTGGACGACTCGGGGAAGCTTCTCTCCCAAGATGTCGTTCGCAACGTTCAGGTCGACATCGTTCTTCAGTGGGGGACCGGATACGACACGGTGGCGAAAAGTTTTGTGAATATCATCCAAACTCCCAAAGGTGGCACCCATCAACAAGGGTTTGACTCCGGGCTGGTCAAGACGCTTCGCGCGGAGATTGACAAGAATTCCCGAAAACTCAAGGTGGGCAAAGACAAAGTCGAAAAAGACGACATGATCGCCGGAATGACGGCGATCATCGCCGTACGGGTCCCGGAGCCCCAATTTGAAGGTCAAACCAAAGAGGTGTTGGGCACCCCAGGAATCAAGTCGATTGTCCAGGCTGTCATCTCTGAGGGGCTTCTGGCCAAGTTTGGTTCTTCCAAACGGGAGGACAAAGCTTTTTCAGCCCTTTTGCAGGAAAAGATTGTTGCGGAAATGAAGACAAGGGTGTCAGCCCGAACCCTCAAAGAAACTCAGCGGCGGAAAAATGCGCTGGAGGCGTCAACTCTGCCCACAAAACTTGTTGATTGTCGGAGCAAAGAAACCGAAGGCAGTGAGTTGTTCATTGTCGAGGGTGACTCCGCGTTGGGAACAGCCAAGCTTGCCAGAGACAGCGAACACCAGGCTCTCCTGCCCATTCGCGGAAAGATTTTGAACACGCAGAAGGCTTCCGTTCAAGACATGCTCGACAACACAGAGTGCGCTGCGATCATCCAGGTGGTGGGGGCTGGGTCCGGACGAACCTTTGATGTCAGCCAAGCCCGCTACGGAAAAATTATTATCATGTCCGACGCCGATGTCGATGGTGCCCATATTCGCACTCTGCTTTTGACGCTGTTTTTTAGATACATGAGACCACTGGTCGAGGAGGGAAGAGTGTATGCCGCAGTTCCCCCCCTGCATCGAGTTGTGATCAACGCACGCGGCAAAGCTCCCTCGGAGATTGTGTATACCTATTCCGAGGATGAACTCACGACTCTTCTCGCTGAGCTGGTAGCCAGCGGAAAGACCTACAAAGAGCCCATCCAGCGTTACAAGGGCCTCGGCGAAATGGACGCTGATCAGCTGGCGGAGACCACGATGAACAGGGCGGATCGAATGCTGCGCCGAGTCCGGGTGAGTGACGCGGAGGAAGCGGCCACAGTGTTTGAGCTCCTTATGGGCAACGATGTAGCGCCGCGACGCGACTTTATCGTCTCTGGCCCTGGTCTATCTCGAGACCGCATCGACGCTTAGGCGAGGGTTTCGCCGAAAGCGGCGATGGAACCCTCCAGTGGGGTTCCCGAGGCGTCGCGCTTGGATGTTCCTTCAGGAAGCATGATTGCTTGGCCCTTCGACCCCATCGCGAGGGGGGCAAGTGCTGCACAGGCATGGGCAAGCAGGTCTTCCCCTTTCAAGAAGGAGTGGGCCCTCACCCCAGAGGTTGCTCGGCCTTTAGCGGGGAAGTCAACCAGGGGTGTCCTTTTCGCCCGGGCAGATTCGGTGCCGGGGAGGACATGGCTAGACCCTGAGACGGTAACGACTTGTGCTCGTTGTCGGTCTACCGCCCCGGCAAAAATAACCGTGGAACCCTCCGGCAAGGAAATACCCGCAACGCCGGAGGCGGCAAGCCCCTGAGACCGAACGTCTCCGGCAGAGAAGTTCAACAGCTGGCCCGCGGAGGTAACAAACACGATGTGGTGGGAGTCGGGGGCGAGAGAGCATCCCACGACTCGGTCGCCCTCTCTCAGTCCCATAATCGTCTGGTGTGTTTTATCGCCTAGGTCAGTTAGCGAAATACGTTTGACAACCCCTGCTCTTGTCCCCATCATCAAGGGAACATCACTACCTAGCGCGATGACAGCGATGATGTCGCCATCCTCGCGGGACAAACCAAGAAACTCTGACAGCGATATCCCCTGGCCCCACTGGGGGCTCTTTGGCTCGAGTTCTGGAAGATCCGAAGGGTGGAAAGTGTGGAGCATGCCTGTAGAGGTGACAGCGCCCAGGCGCGCCCGTGTGGTGGTGGACAGTTGGGCCATCGCCGCGTCGTGAGGGGTTCGCTTATTAGAGAAAGGGGAAACTTCGCTCGTGAGGGCAACACGACTAGCGCGTCCCAACGCTGACACCACCACGGCGCAGGGAGTGTCCGCGATCGCAAGGTCCTTCTGTGGGGCGGAGGATCGCGGAGTGACCGGGGGAGTGTGACCAGAAATGACGCTTCGGCGGGGGGTGCCGTATTTGTCCGACATTTCCGAAAGCTCGGCAGAAACGGTCTCGCGGATATGTTCCTCGCTCCCGAGGAGGTTAGTGAGTTCGACAATGTCTTTCACCAGAGAATCGCGCTCTGTCTCTAGCTCCACACGGGAAAACTTTGTGAGCCGCCGCAAGCGCAGTTCTAGGATGTACTCGGCCTGTTCGTCAGAGAGATCAAAAACTTCCCGCAGCCGCTCCTTTGCCTTCGACCCGTCGTCGGAGGCGCGGATGACTTGGATAACCTCATCGATGTCTGTGATGGCGACTAAGAGGCCTTCCACCAGGTGCAGGCGCGCCGTGCGTTGCGCCAGGCGATATCGAGAACGCCTCGTAACGACGAGGATGCGATGGTCCACATAAACCTGCAGCAGGTCACGAAGACCCAAGGTCATGGGTTGCCCCTCGACCAGGGCGACGGAATTGATGGAGAAATTCTCTTCCAAAGGGGTCAACCGGTAAAGCTCGGAAAGAACAGCCTCAGGGTCAAACCCACCCTTTACGCCAATGACCAGTCTCAAACCATGGTGGCGATCGGTGAGATCGGTGACGTCACTAATGCCCGTGAGCTTTTTGCTGCCCACTGCGTCTTTGATCTTGTCGATAACACGCTCAGGCCCCACCAGGTAAGGCAACTCGGTGACGACGAGTCCAGTTTTGCGGGGACCAACGTTTTCGATGCTTACCGTGGCGCGAGTCTTGAAGCTGCCGCGGCCCGTGGCGTAAGCATCGGTGATCCCCTCGGTTCCCATAATGGTTCCACCGCTGGGTAGATCCGGCCCGGGGATGATTTTTTGAATGTCTTCGACCGTTGCGTCCGGGTGGTTCAGAAGATGTCTGGCCGCAGCGATAACTTCGATGAGGTTGTGGGGGGCCATGTTGGTGGCCATACCCACGGCGATTCCACTGGCCCCGTTCACCAAAAGATGTGGAATTGCGGCGGGCAGGACGCTGGGCTGGGTGAGCTGGTTGTCGTAGTTGGGGACGAAATCCACCACGTCTTCGTCGAGGTCTTGCACCATGGCCAAAGCCTCTGGTCGAAGCCGAGCTTCGGTGTAGCGGGCGGCGGCAGGTCCGTCATCGAGGGAGCCAAAGTTTCCATGCCCATCCACCATCGGGATACGCATGGACCAGGACTGCGCCATCCTCACGAGTGCGTCATAAATTGCTGAATCACCGTGAGGGTGCAGCTTGCCCATCACGTCTCCGACGACGCGGGCCGATTTCACGTGCCCTTTCTGAGGGGTGAGCCCCATTTGGGACATTTGATAAATAATCCGGCGTTGAACTGGCTTTAGACCATCTCGCGCGTCGGGAAGTGCGCGTGAGTAGATGACGGAATACGCATACTCCAGAAAGGAGCCTTGCATTTCGTCTGTGAGTTCGACATCAACGATTCGCTCAGTATCAGTAGTTCTGGGGGGAGGAGTGGGCGCAGTCATAAGATTGAAATTATGTTACTGGTCCCACCGAATGGCGCCCTCAGGCTTGCCGATGTGTTCCCCAGTTGCCTGGCGGCTCTTACCGGTGTGGACAATGCGTTAGGACTGGCTCCAGTGAAGCACGCTGCTGTTCTGCTGGTTGACGGGCTGGGAGCGCATAACTTGAGCGATCACCGGGGGCACGCGCCTTGGTTGAGTAAGGCGTGGGCCACGCGCGGGCTCATCGCCGACGTGGGTTTTCCCTCGACAACAGCCAGCGCTCTGACAACCCTGACCACAGGCGTCCTTCCTGGGGAGCATGGAATCGTGGGTTACTCCGTCCGTGATCCCGAGAGTGGGAGCATCATCAACCACCTCAAAGACTGGCACCCCACGGTTGATCCTGACACGTGGCAAAAAAGCCGCACCGTCTTCGAGGTCGCCGCGGAGCGGGGAATCTCTTCACTTTCTCAAGGGGAACCTCGTTTTGCGAAAAGTGATTTCACCAAAGCAGTGTGGCGTGGCGCACGCTTTGAGGCAAGCGCGTCCCTCAGCGAGCAGTTTGGGAAAATGGAGGACTTCTTTGCCGATACCAATCAGGGGCTGGCATACCTCTACTGGCCTGCGCTGGACCGCACCGGTCACGGCAGCGGCTCGGAGTCCGACTCCTGGCTTCACCGATTGGAGGAGCTCGACGAGATCCTTCCTCGGAGCGTAGAAACCTTGGGGCCAGACACAGGGTTAGTAATCACCGCCGACCACGGGATGGTTGACGTGCCACTGGAGGCAAAGATTTTTGTGGATGAGCCTTCGCCGCTGCTGGAAGGGGTTGTTGCCTGGGCGGGGGAGCCGCGGGCACCGCAGCTTTATGTTGCTTCCCCGTCACGTGTGGCTCCGTTAGTGAAACGGTGGCGAGAAAAAATGGGTGACAAAGCTCTTGTGCTGACACGCGATGAACTCATCGACACAGGAGTGTTAGGTCCGATCGCTGACACGGTGGCGCAACGTCTGGGGGACATCGTCATTCTGTGTAGTGAGGCAGTGGCGATTTATCATTCGCCCACAGCTTCGGCGAACTCCGTTGCGATGACCGGCCAACACGGTTCGATTAGCCCGCGGGAGCGAGAGGTCCCCGTCATTGCTGCCGGGGCATGGCGCTAAGCCGGGTCGTCGTCTCCCCGCGCGCCAAAAACGATTTCATCCCAACTCGGCATCTCCCCACGCTTCTTTTTTGCCCCTGGAGGAGGTTCGGGGTCGTCGTCCGGGGAGTCGAAGTGGCCGATGTGCGTTACTGAGGCGCCCTCGTCCTCATCTTCATCGACCAATCGGATGCCACCGGTGGCGGGGTGGGTGACTCGAGGCCCGTCCTCTGGCTCAGTGGCAGCCGGTTCCCGCTCTCCTCGCTTTTTCCGCAATACCTCTAACAGGTCGGCCGTGTCCGCCATCCGTCCCTCTTCCTGAGAGGTGCGACCGTAGGGGACGGGCTCGAGTAGCGGCCCGGTAGCCCCCAGGTCAGCGGTTTCAAAGATCTCTGAATTGAACCTGTCTGGTTCATGGGCAGGGGTGACCGCGGAAAGCTTAGGGATCAAGGTTTTCGGCATGGGATCGTGTCGCGAGAGAATGGTCGCATCTTCGTTCAGAGGTTCGAGGAGGTGCTTTCGAGGGTCAAAAGACCAACGGGCCTTATGTTCAACATCCCCTTCGTGGAACATAAGTTCCACCTGCCAGCCACTTTCTTCCCGCCACGCGCTCCATGCATCTTCGCTGCCGGATATTTCTTCCAGGCGTGCTCGGACAGACTTTCCAAAGGTGGAGTTTTCCCCCGAACTGGTGGAGACAGCAACTCGTAGGGCCGATTCGGCAATGAAGGCGCGCTCGGCAACCACAGCTCCCTCAAATTTCTCGACGTAGTCGACGTCTTCTCCCGTCACATCGGCGACCTGCTGGGCCGAAAGGCCACGGCGGATGTGTGCCTGGATATCGCGCGGGCTCACTCTGCGCACGACGGGCTGAGGGTTGACCGGCTTGCGGACGGCTTCTGTGAGCGCATGCGAAAGGGGAACATGGAATCGTTCACCATCTTCAGACACCAAAACGAGATGATTATTTTCCGTTCCGACGACACTGAGGGATTTCATGGCACCACCTTTTCGTTGCGTTGAGTCGTAGCTTGTCACGCTTTGGGTCTGGTTTTGGCGATATTTTGGGTGTGGCGCTGCACTAAGTGGGTTCTGCGCGTTATTGTGTAGCCCGATACCCACCTCAGTTTGCGGTTTAACAGGTTTATCCGGCAAGCTGTCGCCCGACTTTCCACCACCATTTGAATCAGGGAGTGAGCTCACCATGGCCACTGACTACGACGCACCTCGCAAGACCGAAGAGGATACCGAATCCATCCAAGCACTGCAGGAACGAGTCCCCGACAAGCTGTCGGGAGTTGTCGATTCCGAAGATGCAGACAACCTGGGTTCGCTCGAGCTTGCCGGCCAAGATCTTGCCAACGTGGAATTGGATGTTGTGGTCTTACCGCCTCAAGCAGACGAGTTCACGTGTGTGGAATGCTTCCTCGTCAAGCACCGGTCGCAGCGGGACCACGAAACGAAATTGGGAACGGTCTGCCTGGAGTGCTCTAAGTAACTGCACCGGCAGCTTGGAGCGCGGCAACAAGCTCCTGGGGTTTGCGTGATGACACAAGCCAGTAGGGCACCGGGTCATCCGGGTCACCAAGCTCGATTTTGACCACGGGGTCAATCCACCCACGGATGACGAGCCACGCTCGTGCATCGAGCGAAACGCCGCGTTGCTCGCGGGCGGCATCACCGTCATAAAATGACACGCCGGTGATGAAGCCCAGTTCGATGCGAGCTTTTCCCGCCCGAAAAGTGCCCTCCTCCACGACCAAGCTGGGCGCCCCCCACCACAGCAACCCGACAGAACCCGCCCACAGCGTCAGCCCTACCACCACGCCAAGCACGGCGCTCAAGGGAAAAAAGACAAGGATGGCCGCGGGCACTACTAACGCGGTTGCGACAATCAACCACCAGGCGGGGAAAAGTTTTTCGCGATAATCCAGCACGCTCCTATTGCACCACGTATAGCCTGAAGAGATGACCACCCCTTTTGTGGATGTCCTTGTGACGGGTAATCCCCCCCGCTACGCGCGGCCGGGAGATGCAGGCGCCGATTTGTCGGCAACATCCGCCCACGTGCTGAAACCCGGCGAACGAGCACTCGTGGCTACGGGGGTTCGGGTTGCCCTCCCCCCGGGGTATGTGGCCCTAGTAATGCCCCGGAGCGGTCTCGCTGTGAATCATGGGGTTACCCTGCTCAACGCCCCCGGCGTCATCGACGCCGGCTACCGCGGGGAAATTTCTGTCATCGCCATCAATCTCGACCCCGTGCAGGAATTCACGATTAGTCCAGGCGATCGCATTGCCCAACTCCTCATTCAGGAAGTGTCACACGCTACTTTTCATCCAGTTGAGATTTTGCCTGGGAGCGGGCGTTCCGAAGCGGGCTTTGGCTCGACCGGTGTGAGCGCGCACTAAAGTATGTCCGTGACTGACATTTTTCCCAGTGCCTCCACCGCCGAGGTCGTGCAACCCAAATCTGCCCCAAGTGATCGCGATACCCGCGGTCCGCTCGACGAGAACGAAGCGGGTGCGGTGAGGCCCTCGGTTGACCTGGGAAGCCTGCGGGTTGACCCGCGACGCGGCATGCAACTTCGTCTCGAAGTAGACAAAACAAACAATCGGGCGATTGCTGTGACGCTTGAGTACCAGGGTTCGACCCTTCAACTTCAGCCCTTTGCTGCGCCGCGATCCAGTGGGCTGTGGCACAGCATTAGGGGCCAGATTCGTGAACAGGTCACCGCGCAGGGTGGGACAGCAACCGAAACGGAAGGACCCTTTGGGCCTGAATTGGCCGCGTCGGTGCCCGTGCAAGCGGAGGGAAAGTTTGGCACACGGAAAGTTCGCTTCCTCGGAATTGATGGGCCACGGTGGTTCCTGCGAGCGGTGATTGGCGGAGCGGCAGCAACCGATCCTGATGCTGCCGAGGCCGTGCACGACATGATTCGCAGCGTCGTCGTGGTTCGGGGAAACACCCCCCTGCCGCCCAGGGATTTACTCCCCTTGCGAATCCCAGACTCTTCAGAAAACCTCGAACCGGAAACGGTCTAACGGTGTCTCAAAAGGGCCCGGGCGAGGACATTCACACCACTCCCGCCTCAGCGGTTGCCAGTTCTCGGTTGGGCGCCCTGGCTGTTGGGGAGAAGCCCACCGGCCAGGCACTCTGGGCCGCGGTAGGCAAAAGCCGCGGAGTCGCCGAGTCTTTGACACCTGGAGTTGGATTCCTGTCGGTCTATACCCTCACGGCAAACGTCTTGCTGTCGGTTGCCGCTCCGGTTGTGCTCGCGGTGGTCTTCATCGTGTTGCGGGTCGCTATGAAAAGCCCCGTCGCGCCTGCGATTGCCGGCTTGTTGGGTATCACCGCCTCCGCTTCCGTTGCCCTGCTGAGCGGGCGCGCAGAAGACAATTTTCTTCTTGGTTTTGGCGTAAACGGTCTGTGGATTGCCGCACTGGTCATTTCACTGGTTGCTCGACGCCCCCTGACCGGGGTCCTTTTTTCACTGTTGCAAGGGGCGAGCCTCTGGCGTGAAATACCGGCGATCATGCACGTTAGTGTGCTGACCACCGTGATGTGGGTGGGAATTTTTGGCCTGCGATTAGGGGTTCAGCTCCCGCTGTACTTTTCCGGCGAAGTCGGCGCGCTGGCTCTGGCGAAGTTGGTCTTGGGAATTCCGCTGTACGCGGCCGGGCTTTGGTTTACTTGGTTGCTCTTTCGCCCCGTTCTCGGGGCGTCCAAGGTCACCACTGGGTGATAAGATTTATCTCGACATAAAGATACCTGGGCGTTAGCCCCCGCGAGGAGTCACGAATGAGTTCACTCAACAGTTTCCAGTCCCGATCTGACCTCGTAGTGGGGGATGAGACCTTCGAGATATTCCGTGTGGACGCGGTGGAAGGTCACGAAACACTCCCGTTTAGCCTCAAAGTGTTGCTGGAGAACCTTCTGCGCACCGAAGATGGGGCAAATATCACCCGTGACCAAATCTCTGCTCTGGGAAGTTGGGATGAAAAGGCAGAGCCCTCGACCGAAATTCAGTTCACGCCCGCTCGTGTTGTTCTCCAGGACTTCACCGGAGTGCCGTGCATTGTCGACCTGGCAACCATGCGGGAAGCAATTAAAGACTTGGGTGGCGATCCGAACAAGGTAAATCCTCTCTCCCCAGCTGAGCTCGTGATTGACCACTCAGTGATAGCGGACCTCTTTGGCAAGCCAGATTCTCTTGAACGAAACGTCGAGATCGAATACGGTCGCAATGGTGAGCGCTACCAGTTCCTTCGATGGGGCCAAAACGCCTTCAACAATTTCAAAGTGGTCCCCCCCGGGACAGGCATTGTCCACCAGGTCAACCTAGAAAACCTCGCCAAAGTAACGTATACAAAGGCGGTGGAGGGAGCCGTCCAGGCCTTCCCCGACACCTGTGTTGGCACAGACTCCCACACGACGATGGTCAATGGCCTTGGCATCCTTGGATGGGGTGTGGGAGGCATTGAAGCAGAAGCCGCCATGTTGGGCCAACCTGTATCGATGTTGATACCCCGAGTCGTCGGGTTCAAGCTCTCGGGAGCCATTCCCACCGGGGTCACCGCCACAGACGTCGTGCTGACAATTACCCAAATGCTTCGCGAGCACGGCGTGGTCGGCAAGTTCGTCGAGTTTTATGGAGCGGGAGTCACGCAGGTGCCCCTGGCGAACCGAGCCACCATCGGAAACATGAGTCCAGAATTTGGTTCGACCGCCGCTATGTTCCCGATCGATCAGGTCACCCTGGACTACCTGAGTTTGACGGGCCGCTCGCCCGCGCAGATTGCGCTCGTCGAGGCCTACTCCAAGGAACAGGGCCTGTGGCACGACGCGGCGCTCGAGCCTCGCTACAGCGAATTCATGGAGTTAGACCTCTCCACTGTTGTACCCAGCATTGCTGGCCCCAGGCGCCCGCAAGACCGTATCGAGCTCAGCGGGGCGAAAGAGAAGTTCCACAGCGACCTGGCCGATTACCTTTCCTCCGACACAACACGCGAAGCGGTGAGTGTCACATCCGACGGAGTCGATTTTGAGCTCAGTAACGGCGCCGTGACGATTGCCGCCATCACCTCGTGCACGAACACCTCAAATCCCTCGGTGATGCTGGCTGCGGGGCTTCTTGCTCGCAACGCTCGGGCAAAGGGGCTGACCTCCAAGCCCTGGGTGAAAACCACTCTGGCCCCCGGGTCAAAAGTTGTCACCGATTACTACGAAAAAGCTGGCCTAATGGATGACCTTGAGGCCTTAGGTTTCTACCTCGTGGGTTACGGGTGCACCACGTGTATCGGAAACTCCGGCCCCTTGGCGGAAGAAATCTCTGGAGCTATTTCCGAGAATGATCTGGCTGTGACGGCTGTACTTTCGGGAAACCGAAACTTCGAAGGGCGTATTAACCCGGATGTAAAAATGAACTACCTCGCAAGCCCTCCTCTGGTGATTGCCTATGCGCTCGCGGGGACGATGGACTTCGACTTCGAAAAAGATGCACTGGGTAAGGATTCCGAGGGAAATGATGTTTTCCTCGCCGATATCTGGCCCGACGCTGGGGAAGTTCAAGACACGATCGACTCCTCCATCAACACGGAGATGTTTACGGCTCAGTACGCCAGTGTCTTTGCTGGGGACGAGCGCTGGCAATCCCTCCCCACACCCAAGGGTGACACTTTCGAGTGGGATGCAGACTCGACGTATGTGCGCAAACCCCCCTATTTCGAAGGCATGACACTCGAGCCTGAAGCGGTGCAGGATATCTCCGACGCTCGCGTTCTGGCACTGCTGGGTGATTCGGTCACAACGGACCACATTAGCCCCGCAGGGTCCATCAAGGCGGATTCTCCGGCTGGTCACTATCTCAGTGAGCACGGCATTGAGCGCACCGACTTCAATTCTTATGGCTCCCGTCGCGGTAACCACGAGGTGATGATTCGGGGAACCTTTGCGAATATTCGCCTGAAGAACCTTCTCCTTGATGGAGTCGAAGGTGGATTCACCAGAGACTTCACCACAGAAGAGGGATCCCAATCCGCAATCTATGACGCCAGTGACCACTATCGCGCCGCAGGAACACCTCTGGTTATCCTTGCCGGGAAGGAATACGGCTCAGGCTCCTCTAGGGATTGGGCCGCCAAGGGCACCAGCCTGCTAGGGGTCAAGGCCGTGATCGCCGAGAGCTTTGAGCGGATTCACCGGTCAAACTTGATCGGAATGGGTGTGATTCCGCTCCAGTTCCCCTCTGGTCAGAGCGCATCGTCTTTGGGTCTTGATGGCAGCGAAAGCTTCACCATCACGGGGATTGAAGAATTGAACTCAGGCTCCGTGCCCCAGACGGTTCGGGTGGTTGCTGAGGCGACATCGCATTCTTCGAGCACGGGTGAACCGGTTAGCTTTGACGCGATGGTGAGGATTGATACTCCCGCGGAGGCGGATTATTACCGGAACGGTGGGATTCTCCAGTATGTGCTCCGACAGCTGCTCTAGGTTTGCCAGTGTTTGCGCAGGTGGGGATAACCTTTCCCCTTTAGGCTAGGGCGGTGTCGATTCTTGATTCCGTGAATTCCCCCCAGGACCTCAAGGGGCTGAGCGAGGCTGAGCTCATCCAGTTGGCCGGGGACATCCGGACGTTTTTGGTGGAGAACGTGTCCAAGACCGGCGGACATTTGGGGCCAAACCTCGGAGTAGTGGAGCTGACCATCGCTTTGCACCGGGTCTTTGATTCCCCGACCGATCCCATGATTTGGGACACGGGCCACCAGTCTTACGTCCACAAAATTTTGACCGGCAGAAAAGATTTTTCCCAGCTTCGACAAAAAGGTGGGCTGGCGGGGTATCCCCAGCGCCGGGAATCCGAGCACGACATTGTGGAAAGCTCTCATGCTTCCAGCTCGCTCAGTTGGGCAGAGGGTATTTCTCGGGCCTTTCAGATGACCCAGCAGGATGACCGCTTTGTCGTTGCGGTGGTGGGCGATGGCGCTCTCACCGGTGGCATGACCTGGGAAGCATTGAACAATATTTCTCACGACAACGACCGCAATCTGATTCTGGTGGTCAACGATAACGGGCGCTCTTACGCCCCCACGATTGGTGGGATGGCTCGCTTCCTCGGAAATGTTCGCGGAAAGGACTCTTACCGTGTGATTAAACGGATGGCGGAAGGATTCTTCGGGCTCTTTGGCGCTACCGGGAGAGCTGTATTCCGCGGTCTCAGGGGAGGGACAAGGGGTTTTCTTTCGCGCTTTGCGGGTAATGAGGCGCTGTATTCAAACCTGGATATCAAATACCTGGGCCCCGTCGACGGGCACAATATTGGGGATGTGGAGCATGCCCTGCGTCAAGCCAAGCAGCGGCGGCAACCGGTCATCGTCCACGTCATCACCGACAAGGGTCGCGGATACGCTCCGGCCCGAAATGATGAGGCAGATCAATTTCACGCCGTAGGGCAGATAGACCCCACCACTGGTCGGGCGCTCCAGTCGAGTGATTCCCCCTCGTGGACCAGTATTTTCTCTGACGAAATGGTGGCTATCGCAGCAGAAGAGCCGACTGTTGTGGGTATTACTGCCGCCATGCTCGCCCCCACGGGCTTGCACAAAATGGCGGCCGCATTTCCGGGCCGAGTAATCGATGTCGGAATTGCTGAACAACACGCCGTGACGAGCGCGGCGGGGCTCGCCTACGGCGGGATGCACCCGGTCGTAGCGGTGTATGCCACGTTCATCAACCGTGCTTTTGACCAAGTTTTGATGGATGTTGCCCTCCATCGCGCGGGCGTGACGTTCGTGTTGGACCGGGCTGGTGTCACAGGGCCCGATGGCCCGAGCCATCACGGAATGTGGGATCTTTCCATCCTTCAGGTCGTTCCCCACATTCGTCTTGCTGCTCCCCGTGACGCTCCGCGCCTGCGAGAAGAACTTCGCGAAGCAATCTCGGTGAATAATGCTCCTACTGTGCTGCGATTCCCGAAGGGTTCCATCTCGCCTGTCCTCGATGCCGTGCGCAGGACCCCAGACGGAGTCGATGTGCTCGCTGAAGCAGCCCACAAGGATGTCCTGATTGTCGCCGTCGGAACGATGGCCGAGCTTGCTATGGATGTTCGAGACCGGCTTTCCGACCAGGGAATCGGCGCAACCGTCGTTGACCCGCGTTGGGTTATTCCGGTGGCGAAAAGCATCATTGACTTGGCTCGCGATCACCGGATTGTCGTCAGCATTGAGGATGGGGTGCGGGTCGGGGGAATCGGGACCAGAATTCGACAGGAACTGCGAGCGGCGGGTGTCGACACGGCTGTCGACGAAATCGGTTTGCCTGACGAATTTCTCGACCACGCAACCCGTGACGAGATTTTGGAGGAGACCGGCCTGACGGCCCAAAACATCGCCCGGAACTTGGTCGCTCAAGTGCTGGGAATGAAAGTACCTGTTGCTAGGCCTTTGCCCGCCGAGCCCGGAGGTTCCGCCGAGTCTTCGCTGGCCCGCGAGTCAGAAGAGTCCGCTTAAGAAACACCCTTGATAGGTGGGGTGTGGAAGGTGCTGCCTCGCGCTGCCTCACTGGCACCTGTTCGGTCCAGGTAGGGGGTGATTCCTCCCATAAGAAAGGGCCACCCGGCACCCAGAATCATGGCGACGTCGATATCCTCCGCGCTCTCCACAACACCCTCTTCTAGCATGCGCCACACCTCGTCGGCGAGGCCTTCATGCACACGCTCCCGCAGTTCACGGGCGCTATACCCAGGCCCGCTTCCGACGAGAGCTTGAGCGTCTTTGGCGACACCCTTAATCTTTTTCTTTGCGTCGCGGTCATAAATTTTGCCCTGCCCCACGAGTTGGTGAAGCGCTTCGCTGGCAAAAAAGCGTTCGGGGAAAGCACGGTGGTGGGTGTCGAGGACGTGCGCACCTACCTGGAGCCCGACAAGCTCAAGCAGTTCAAACGGTCCCATCGGTAATCCCAGGGGCTGGACAGATTCGGTGACCACTTCGTAGGGGGTGCCGGTCTCTATGGCGTGCATTGCTTCGCCGAGAAGTTTGGCGAGAAGACGATTAACAACAAATCCGGTGCTGTCGGCCGTGACAATGGGGGTCTTGCGCAACTTTCGCACAGCACTGACCGCTGTTGCCACTGCGACATCTGAGCTTTCTGTTGCCCTGACGACTTCGACGAGGGGCATCACCGCTACCGGGTTAAAGAAATGGATCCCCACCATGCGGTCGGGGTGTTCAAGGGCGGAAGCAATATCGGAAATTGCCAGTGAACTGGTGTTGGAGGCCAACACAGCGTTTTTGCTGACGTGTTTTTCCAATTCGGTAAAAACGTCCTTTTTGATCCCGAGTTCTTCGAACACCGCTTCAATGACGAGATCGCAGTCCGAAAAGGCTGCCATATCGGTTGCGCCGACAATGAGGGCAGAGAGTTTCTGAAGCTGGTCGAGGTGGAGGCGTCCCTTTTCGTGAAGGGTGGTGAGTTCGTCCTTCATCCACTGTGTGGCTGCATCGACGCGCTCTTGGCTGATGTCGCTGATCACGATGGGCACTTCCAGTCTCCGCACGATTTCGAGAGCGAATTGGCGCGCCATGAGGCCACCGCCGACCACGCCTACTTTGTTGATCGCGAGGGCGAGTTCCTTATCGGGCGCCCCAGGCGTCAGCTTCTGGCGTTTCTGGACGAGCATGAACGAATACACGCTGGCCCTGAATTGATCACCGGCAATCAGTTTGGCAAGTGCAGCATCCTCGGCGGCGAAGCCCTGTGCTTTGCTAGAAGATTTAGCCGCCAACATGAGGTCCAGCGCGACATAGGGAGCAAGGGCGACGGTTCCCAGTTTTTCCCTCAGGGACTTGCGTGCGACATTAATGGCTGCGGGCCACACGGTGGCTCGTTCGACTTTTCCCGGCTCGTGGGGGCGCTTCACTTTTTGTTGACCCGAGAGGACGCGGTCTGTCCAGGCAACAGAGTCCTCTAAAAATCGGGCCGGCGGGAACATCACATCCGCGATGCCCAACTCCAACGCTTGAGCGGGCCTCAGGGTCCGATTTGTTTTGAGAGGGTTTTCCACCATCACCGTGAGCGCGTTCCTGATACCAATCAGGTTGGGAAGCAGCCATGCACCGCCCCAGCCTGGGATCAAGCCAAGGAACACTTCAGGGAGCGCCAAGGCCGCTGCGGCGCTGGAGAGGGTCCGATAGTCACAATTCAAGGCAATCTCGAGGCCGCCACCCAGGGCGAGCCCGTTGATAAAACAGAACGACGGCACTCCCAGTTCGCCCAGTAGTCCCAGCGTTTGGTGGCCCAGCTGGACCATGGAGAGACCCGTTGTCACATCGGGGATGTCGCCCACTTTCGAGAGGTCTGCTCCCGCGGCGAGAATGAATGGGTTCCCCGTGATAGCGACAGCACCCAGTGCCCCGCTAGCGGCCTCTTCCCGGAGCTCCCACAGTCTTGTTCGTAGTTCCACCAGACTGTGTGGGCCAAGAGTGTTGGGCCTCGTGTGATCTTTTCCGTTATCGAGGGTAATGAGTGCCAGTGTCTTATTGCTGGCGGGCAGCTGGATTCGCCTCACGTAGGAGTGGGTGACCACTTCGTCGGTGGAGTGCTCCAAGAGTGTGGAGACATCGAGGGAGTCGTATTGGGAGACGGCGGTGTTGGCCATTTATTTTCCTCCGGTGTAGTGGGGGTTTTCCCAGAGGATGCTTCCGCCTTGCCCGAGACCCACACACATCGCTGTCAGTCCGTACCTAACGTCGGGACGGGTCTCGAATTGCCGGGCGAGCTGAATCATCAATCTCACACCGGAAGCCGCTAGCGGGTGGCCCAGAGCTATTGCTCCCCCCCAGGGGTTCACTCGGGGATCATCGTCGGCGATTCCGTAGTGGTCCAGAAAGCTCAATACTTGAACGGAAAAAGCCTCATTCAGCTCGAACAATCCCACGTCTTCGATGCTGAGCCCCGCCTTATCCAGCGCTTTCTGGGTGGAGGGTATCGGGCCCAACCCCATGACCTCCGGCTCTACGCCGGCGAAGCCGAAAGAAACCATGGTCATCTTCACCCCGAGACCCAGCGTCTTCACGATGGTTTCCGAAGCTAGAGCTGCCACAGTGGCGCCGTCGGTGAGCGGTGAGGCGTTACCGGCGGTCACCTTTCCGTGTGGCCTAAAGGGGGTCCGAAGCTCTGCCAAGCCCTCCATCGTCGTTGTGGGGCGTCGCCCTTCGTCTTCCGTGGCGAGCCCATAGCCTTCGTCGCTGCGCAAAGCCACAGGGATTAAGTCCGGTTGAATATGACCGGCCTGGTAGGCAGCTTCCACCTTGAGTTGGGAAGCGAGACCGAAGGCATCGGAGCGTTCCTTTGTCAGCTGAGGGAAGCGATCATGCAGGCGCTCTGCGGTAATCCCCATATTCAACGCATCGGGGCTGACAAGCTTTTCGGACAGAAACCGCGGGTTGGGGTCAACGTTGCCGCCGAGAGGATGGCGACCCATGTGTTCCACTCCACCGGCTATCCCGATGTCGTAGGCGCCGATACCGATTGCGCTGCCAATGGTCGTGACCGCGGTCATTGCGCCAGCACACATTCGATCGAGGGCATAACCGGGAACGCTTTGCGGCAGTCCCGCAAGGATGGCGGCGGTGCGGCCAAGGGTGAGACCCTGGTCGCCTGCTTGTGTCGTTGCAGCAATCGCAACATCATCGATGGCCTCGGGGGGAATATTCGGGTTGCGCTCCAACAGCCCGATGAGGGCCGAGACAACCATGTCATCGGCGCGGGTGCGCCAATACATGCCCTTTTCCCCCGCGCGCCCAAAGGGCGTCCTCACTCCATCAACAAAAACGACGCGATCTGGTTGCATGACATGCCTCTCGAGTGTGTGCTCCCATGCTAGAGAAAACCAGCGACAAACGGGACCTATCCTCGCTTCGCCACAAAGGTCTGGGCCCCGGGAATAGCTCTATTGGGCCTCGGTCACAAAAGACTCCATAAGCAGTGGAGCCACGATGGCGCGCTGCCAGGATCGGGCGCCGAGCTCGAGGAGACGTTCATCCAAAGCCTGGCTGTTAAGCGGTGCCGGGGGGTCCCAGCAGATTCTTCGCAGATGATCGGGAGTAAGGAGATTTTCTCCCGGTATTCCCGTCTCCTCGGATAGCGCTTGGAGGCCTTCCCTGGCGGCTGCCAATCTTTTTGCGGCTAGGGGATTTTTGTCCGCCCAAATTCGAGGGGGAGGTGGCCCATCTGAAGGCATTCGCGCCGGCGGTAGGTCTTCTGCGGTTCGCCCCTCTTCCATGGCGGACCACCAGCGGGGGAGTTCAGACCGGGAAGCTCGTCCATGGAAAGCCTTGAGCGAACCTAACTCCCGCTGGGAGCTGGGGTTGGCCAGCACGGCAGCGACGAGAGAACGATCTGGCACGAGGCGCCCAGGGGCTCGGTCAATTTCTCGGGCGTAAGAATCACGGGATTCCCAGAGAGCCTTTGCGATCGCCAGCGAGCGCCCGCCCTTTACTTGATGGAGTCCGGAGAGTCTGCGCCAGGGTTCTTCGCGGGGCAGGGGAGCAGGGGCAGCCAGCGCGGCAAAAAATTCTTCCTCCGCAATCTCCTCCAGGTTTTTTTCGTGAAGCAGCGCCTGCAAAATGTCTCGCAGATCCGGCAATAACTCGACATCCAGTGCCGCATAGGTGAGCCACGGGGCTGGCAGTGGACGTGTCGACCAGTCCGCTGCGGAATGTTCCTTGGCCAGAGCTAGGCCCATGAGATCCTCCACCGCGCCCTGCAAACCCACGCGGTCGAGTCCCACGAGTCGACCGACCAATTCCGTGTCGAAAAGCTTGGTGGGGTTCACCCCCACTTCGCGCAAACACGGCAAATCCTGGTGGGCTGCGTGAATGATCCACTCGATATCCGAGAATTCCGCGGTCAGATCAGAGAGGTCTGGCAGCGCGATTGGGTCCACGAGATAGTTGGCACTGCCCCTGCGATACAACTGGACGAGGTAGGCCCTTTGTGAATAGCGAAAACCGCTAGCCCGCTCTGCGTCTACAGCGAGAGGACCTTCGCCACGTGCAAGATCTTTCCGGGCGGCTAACCATTGTTCTTTCGTCTCTACGAGAACAATGGGGGCCTTGAGGTGTGCTGCCGGGAGCTCTACGACGGCGTCTTCGCCGTCACTCATCCCTGTAAGCGACCAGGAGACAGGGGAGACACCCCTTCGGGAGTGGGTGGAAACCCAGCGAGCATGCAGACAAATTCACTCCACGCTTCGAGGTGGGGTACCAGTGCACTGGAAGTGGGGCTCCAAGATGCTCGAACCTCAACTTGAGCCCCCGAGCCCTCCGAGGCCAAGTCACCAAAACCGGTGGAAAGAACAGTGGTCGTTGTTCCGGCAGAGCGCACGTATTCAGCACCCCGGGTATCGAGGGCATCAATCAGCCACGACCATGCGACGTCGGGGAGGAATTGGTCTGCCCCCATGTCTTGGTCCACTGGTGCCTGTGCAAAGACCACCATGCGATAGACCGAACTCCACGATTCCGGCCTGCTGGGGTCGCAGAGGAAAACCAGACGACCCGTTCCGTACTCATGGTCATCCGTGGTTGCGCTGGGCTCAACATCCGCTGCCCAAGCCCTCTGATACGGTGCAAGCCCCTGAGGTGCGGCCGTTTCAAAGACCCGCAACTCGGACCGGAATCCTGCGAGGGCTGCCTGTTCTATCGCATCTCGAAACTCTGCAGGAGCATCGGCGGGAACCTTAGTCGTGACCACGTTTCAACGATACGGGCGATGTGGTGAGGATTCTCAGGGCGCGCCGCGAGTCGCTCGGTGGTGGTAATACAGCATCCGGGCTTCATCAGTGTAAAGAGCGGACAAATCCCATGCATTTGCACCCTCAGGCCACCACGCGGGCAAACCTTCCCGACCGCTCACGGGGGGAGGAGCAACTGCGAGCCACAGGTCATCACAGAGCGGAGCGAAGTGTTCCCACACCTGTCGGCCACCCTCAATCAAGAGACGACCTCCCCCAACTGATTTTCTGATCAGGGCCGTGAGCTTTGGAAGATCAAGAGCATCGTTCATCCTCACCACGTCAGCCTTTTGTTCTAACTCCGAGCGTGCGATATCCCGATCCTGGGAGGTTGTGAGAACGATTACCCTCCCTGCAGAATCATCAGTCCTGACCACGTTGTCCCAGGCAATGTTGCCGGTGCGGGAGAGGATGACCAGCGCAGCACTCTTCGGGATGGGCACTCGTTCATGCTCGAGCGTCCTTGCGCCTACCACCACACCATCGGCCAGGGAACGCAAGACTCCCAGCAGAGTTCGGTCGCCACCTTTGCTCAAGGAGTTGCTGGTGGAGTCTTTTCCCGTCGTTGCCCCCTGGGAATTTGTGACCATGGTCGCTCGTATCCAAGCCCTAGGCCCAGGATCGAGGCTCGCTCGCACCCTCTCTCGATCGAGCGGGTTGTCGAGATCGAAACTCTGCCCGGGGAGCGGGGTGAGCTGGTGAAGCATCACAGGGAAGCGGATTCCTCGACCTGGCGCTTAATCCTCCACAGCATGCCAGACATACCGCGCAACCGGAGCATGCTTACCGCGTTCTGAAGCCCCAATTGGAGCGGAAAATCTGGTGGAGTTTCAAGAATTTGCTGTCGCGTCATGCCCTGGAGCCCGTGCACCAGGATGGACGCAAATCCCCGTGTTGTGGGCGATTCTGGCGGAGCAGTGGCAAGTACCGACACGTCATCACCGTCTGAGACGACCGATATGAACACCGGCGACTGGCATTCCTCGACCCGCTCCCAGTGGCCATCTTCCACGGTTCCTTCAGGTACTTCGGGAAGATTGTCGGAGTACTCGAGAAGGAGCTGGAGGCGGTCAGGGACATCGAGCGCGAGAAAATCATCTCGGATTGCCGCCAAGGTCTCTGGCAGGTCAGAAGCCACCGGCTTAGGAAACTTCCCCGGGCTGGTCACCAGTCTGGATGGGAACCCGCACGGCGGAACCCCATTCAGTCCAGGAGCCATCGTAATTTTTTACCGACTCAAAGCCCAGCAGGTATTTCATTACAAACCAGGTGTGACTGGAACGCTCGCCAATCCGGCAGTACGTGATGACATCGGCTTGAGGATCAAAACCCTGCTCTTTGACGTAGAGATCCCGGAGATCCTCGGCGCTTTTAAAGGTGCCATCCTCTTCAGCGGCGCGGGCCCACGGGATACTTTTTGCGGTGGGGATATGGCCACCACGCAAAGCGCCTTCTTCGGGGTACGCGGGCATGTGGGTTCTTTCGCCGGAATACTCTTCTGGGCTTCTCACATCGATAAGCGGTTTGCCTAGGTGCGCCAGGACATCCTCTTTGAACGCTCGGATTTCTCCGTCGTGGCGCTCAATAAGGGGGTAATCAGTGTGACCACCCTCGGGCAGCTCGCGAGTCAGTTCGCGCCCCTCCTGAATCCATGCGTCACGCCCGCCGTTGACAAGTCGAACATCGGGATGGCCAAAGAGAGTGAAAACCCAGAGAGCGTAGGCAGCCCACCAATTACTTTTGTCGCCGTAAAGGACGACGGTGTCGTCGCGGGATATGCCTTTGCGTCGCATTAAGTCGGAGAAACCTTGACCATCGACGTAGTCGCGGATGACGGGGTCATTAAGCTCGGTGTGCCAGTCAATTTTGATGGCACCGGGGATGTGGCCCGTGTCGTACAGCAGGATGTCTTCATTCGATTCCACGATACGCAACCCGGGGGTGCCAAGGTTTTCAGCGAGCCAACTCGTGGTGACAAGTCGCTCGGGGTGGGCGTAGCCCGAGAGCTCCGGGGAAGGGTCTTGGGCAACAGTCACGAGTACTCCTTGGCAATTGAGCGACTCACGGGAGGAGCCCGATACGCTAGAGCCCTATCCTGACAGGGTCCCCTGAATGGTATCGGGGAATATGACGAAGCGAGTCTGATGGCGAAACCCGCTCCCACGCCTCAGGCGCGTCTGAGCTTGTGTGACATACATCCGGTGATGTCAATTGATGCAATGCTCGCGCATTTCGTTCCGCCCGAGCAGTTTGCTCAGGCACGCCTGGAAAATTACGTCCCCGACCCGCTCTTCCCCAGCCAAGACTTTGCGCGCACCCGCGCGGAGGCTTTCGTGAAGCTTGGCGGAGCAAAACCCGCGAAGCGGTGGGGTGGGGGATTGAAAACCACGGAAAAGGCGGGAATCTATCTCGATGGTGGTTTCGGAGTGGGAAAAACCCACCTGCTGGCCGCTATGTGGCACCTCATCCCGGGGCGGACCTACTACGGCACTTTCATCGAGTTCACCGCTCTCGTGGGGGCGTTGGGATATCGGGGTGCGGTAGATCATCTCAAAGGAGCTTCTTTTTTGGCTATCGACGAGTTTGAGCTGGATGATCCGGGAGACACCATGGTGATGTCGCGGTTGCTGGGAGAGTTGGTGGCAACCGGAACGCGGGTGGCCGCTACCTCCAACACGCCTCCCGCAGCGCTCGGAGAAGGCCGGTTCGCTGCCGCCGATTTTTTGCGCGAGATTACAGCGTTGGCCGAAAAGTTTGACACCATTCGGATCGATGGAGAGGACTACCGTAAACGGGACTTCGAGGGGCATGCGGTGGTGGTTCCCTCCGCCGTGTGGGAAAAAACCATCGCAGAGTTGCCCGGCTCTGTTGCCGTGGATGCGTTTGCCGAGGTGGTCGCGCACTTAGCGACCATTCATCCCAGTCGATTCGTGGGCCTCGTGGAAGAGGTCGATCTCGTCGCGTGGGAGGGCGTTCACCAGCTTCACAATCAAGCGGAGGCATTGCGACTGGTAGCCCTCGTGGATCGGCTCTACGACGCTCGTGTGGGGATTGTGAACTCGGGGATTGCGCTGGATGATGTCTTCGATGAGACGATGCTCTCGGGCGGATACCGAAAGAAGTATCTTCGTGCCACTTCTCGGATGATCGCACTAACCCAACTCGCAAGCCAACCTGGGGGAGCCCCTGAGGGCTCTGTTCTAGACTGAGCTCCTCGAGAGACAGGTTGTTTATGGCGCAAAATTCGGTACCCTCTGGAGCACTTGCTGATTCAAAATATCGTGATGCACTGTGGATCGAGCGTATTCTTCGCCAAGAAACTATCGGCGGGCTCATCATCGTGGGAGCGGCCGTAATTGCCGTGATTCTTGCCAACTCGGCCTGGAGCGACAACTATTTTGGGTTTAGGGAGACGTATCTCTCGCTCGCTTTCGGCGATTTTGCCTGGAAGATCAGTGTCGGCCATTTGACAGCTGATGGACTTTTAGCGATTTTCTTTTTTCTTGTGGGTCTCGAACTCAAGCGGGAATTTGTGTCCGGAGAACTCCGCGATCCGCGAAAAGCACTCGTTCCCGTGGTTGCAGCCGTGGGAGGTGTTCTGGTCCCTGCGGGCCTCTACCTGTTCATCGTCAACTCCATGGGTGAGCCTGACGCCGCTCGCGGTTGGGCCATTCCGATTGCTACTGACATTGCCTTCGCCCTGGCGGTGTTGGCTTTGGTCGGGACGTGGTTACCTCTGGCGCTTCGAACCTTCCTGCTGACGCTGGCCGTGGTAGACGACTTGATCGGGATTACCATCATCGCGCTTGTGTATACCGACGAGGTGGTCTTGATGAACCTTGGTTTATCCCTGATTTTCATTGTGGCCTATGGTTTTCTCGCCCAGCGCTACAGCGCACTTTTCCACCTCAGACCCGGTGCGGCCTGGCTCATCCTTACCCCCCTCGGTCTTGTTGCCTGGTTCTTTATGTATGGCTCAGGGGTCCATGCCACTATCGCCGGTGTGTTACTGGCGATGACTGTGCCGGTGCTGCGTCCAAAAAAGGAACGTCTTGCTAACCCCCACTCCACAGAAGAGGGACTGGCAGAGGTGTTTGAGCACCGTTTCCGACCGATGTCAGCCGGAATTGCCGTTCCCCTGTTTGCCTTTTTTGCCGCGGGGGTGAGCCTGGGAAATGCCGAGCAAAGCTTTTGGTACCTGCTCACACAACCCGTGTCGATCGCCGTTATCGCGGCTCTAGTGATGGGCAAGCCCGTTGGTGTGCTTGTCGCAACATGGCTTGTAACGAGGCTTCCGGGCGTTTCCTTGCCCAAAGGAATGGCGTGGATTGACCTGCTTGGGGTCGCTTTGCTCGCCGGTATTGGTTTTACCGTGTCGCTCTTGATCGGAGAACTAAGTTTTGGGGTCGAGAACATCCTCGGCGATGAGGCAAAAATCGGCATCCTTTTTGGATCGGTTTTCGCTGCAATGTTTGCGGCGTTGATTCTCAGTAGCCGGAACCGCCATTACCGTGCCGTTCGAGCGAACGAAGAACGGGACCTCGATCGTGATGGGGTTCCTGATGTCCTACAAGATGGCGTGGAAACGCAGTCGTAACACAAAGACTGTTTTGATACACCCCTGAAACATTTCTGCCCCCTGCGGGTAACTCTCCGCAGACACACTGAGGTATCCCGTCACGACTGTGATGGAACTGACCTCAGGGGGAAAAAATGGATTCAGGCCAATTAGCGTGGGGTATCACCGCCACGGCGTTGGTGTTGCTTATGACACCAGGACTCGCGTTCTTCTATGGCGGGCTAGTCAAAGCTAAGAGCGTCATCAGCATGATGATGATGAGCTTTGGCGCGCTCGCACTTGTCGGGACGCTGTGGGTTCTTTACGGATACGGGATGACGGCAGTAGATGGTCCCGGTCAATTCTCGGGGAGCCCGTTTGCTAGCTTCGGCTTGGCAGGTCTTGGCAACGAAGACCTTTTAGGTGCGGCCTTCGGTGCGACGTTTGCGATCATTACTGTTGCGTTGATTTCCGGCGCCATTGCTGATCGGGCAAAGTTTGGTTCGTGGATGGTCTTCGCCGGCGTGTGGGTAACACTCGTCTACTTCCCCGTTGCCGCGTGGGTATGGGGCGGTGGCTGGGTTATGGAGCTGGGCAACCTGCTCGGGGATTACCCCGGAGTCATTGACTATGCCGGTGGAACCGCAGTTCACATTAACGCGGGTGCTGCTGCCCTCGCCCTCGCACTTGTGCTGGGTCGTCGGGTTGTCTTCAGCAAAGGTGCACACAAGCCTCACAACGTGCCGCTGGTCTTGTTGGGCGCGGCCCTGCTCTGGTTTGGATGGTTTGGTTTCAACGCGGGAGCTGAGTTCTTGGCAGAGGGTATGCCCGGAGTTGGCTTGATCGTTGTCAACACTTTGGGCGCCACATCCGCGGCAATTCTTGGCTGGATGATCATTGAGAAGCTCAAGGATGGCAAAGCCACTGCTGTAGGTGCAGCTTCCGGCGCAGTAACCGGTCTCGTGGCCATCACCCCGGCGTGTGCAAACCTGACCCCGGGGTGGGCGTTGCTTTTAGGTGTCGTTGCGGGAGTAATTTCCGCACTCGCTGTCGACCTGAAGTTCAAGTTCGGCTATGACGACTCACTCGATGTCGTGGGTATCCACTTGGTTGCGGGTCTCGTGGGAACTCTCTACCTTGGCTTCTTTGCCATCGACACCGGGCTCTTCACAGGTGGAGACTTTGGTCAGCTCACCGTTCAGGCGATTGCAGCGGTCGGAATCATGGTCTACTCCTTCGTGGTTGCTCTGGTCCTTGGGTTCGCCATCGAGAAGACACTGGGCTTCCGGGTCACCAGTGAAGATGAGGTAGCAGGAATCGACACCGTCGTTCACGGTGAAGAGGGCTACCAGCTCGAGGAAGACGCTCGAGTCTAGATCGGGACAAAAGGGGTGGGACCAATATGGTCCCACCCCTTTTGCTTGCAGGGACGAGGGGTTCCTGCCCGCGTCGGGAGGTGGCGGGAGAGGCCCGAGACATAGACTGACGCGGTGCCAGAGCCCACCGCCATAGCCTCGTTCCTACTTGTTGCCATCGTGGTCATCGTGGTTCCAGGACCCAGTGTGATCTTTGTCATTGGTCGAGCGATGATTCTCGGCACCAAGGGCGCGTTGGTGAGCGTCTGGGGAAATGCCCTGGGAGTTGGCGTACAGATTCTTGCCGTGGCCCTCGGAGTGGGAGCGCTGATATATGCCTCTGATCTTTTGTTCACAGCCGTCAAGATTCTGGGGTCAGGTTTTTTGGTCTACCTGGGCATTCAGGGGATTCGTCACCGAGCAGATTTTGCAGCAAGTCTCAACGACGGCAAGACTGCGGGGGACTCCAGAGTCCTCCTCGACAGCATCGTGGTGGGGCTCACCAACGCCAAGACACTTGTTTTTTTCATTGCCACTTTCCCGCTTTTCGTTAGCCCGGGTGCTGGTTCCCCCATCTCGCAGATGCTCGTGCTCGGCGGTCTCTTTTTCGTCATTGGTGTCGCCAGTGACATGGTCTGGGCCATAGCGGCAGGCACTGCCAGGAAATGGCTCACGCGGTCTTTGGGACGGCTCGCGGCCGTGAGGCTTGGTGGGGGAGTGGCACTGATTCTGCTTGGGCTTTACCTGGGATATTTCAGCTTTTCATCCTGAGCGCTTGAGGCTTCGGCCGACTTTGTGCGCTGCTGACCAGAGTTGGTTTTCTAGTGCTCGGGCTTGAAGATACCGGGCTAGCCGGTTGCCAAGCCCGTTGGAGGAGTGTTGAAGCCTCGCGAAATAGTGCTCGCGACCAAATGCCTGATCGTCAAGGTTCAGGACACTGAGCCCGTGTTTCCAGATCACAAATGGCAGACTGAATTGGTCTCGAGTCTCGTACCGTGAGTAGAGTTCCCACCACTCGCGCATTGCAGCCTCCAGAAGCTGACTTCTTTGGTTCTTGAAAATTACTGACCCCTCCCACATGCCCCCCGTGTCTGGGAAACCAGCTTCTTCGTAATAAGCAAGTTCCTCTGGGACCCGCTCTGGGTGTGCGACCTTGTTTCTCACCAAACACGCTTGAGCTTCGGCGCGCACGCTTGCGCGCGCGTAATGGGGGTACATCGCTAGGTCGGCACCCGAGGCCTCAAAAATCCGAAACAGGTCAGACAAGTCCGCCACGGGTCTCACGTTCGCATCCACATACAGCGTAGAGATACAGCCACCGAGAGACTCTTGAAAAAGCATTTTCTGACGCCTGTTGGAAAGGCGGGGGCTCTCTGCGTCGGTCCATTGATCCTCAGGAGTTGACCATCCCACGGGCGCCTTCTCTGTGTCGCAAATTGCGATGTGCTCGAGCCCCGGAGTGTGGTCTAGCGGTGGCCAAATAGCCTCGAAACCTCCGAACATCGAGGTATAGAGAACCCTTCTCGCCGTCATTTTCGGGTCCAGCTGTGGAGCGGGGTGAGTGACTCATCTGGGTATTGCACCATCAATTCTCTCTGTTCAGCGCTGTTCGTCCAGTTGCCATCCAGCACAGTTGCTATGTAGTGGCCTTGCTTGTCTTTGACCTGTTGTGTAGTGAGTTTCGGGTCGCAGAGCAGCGGTTCCTCGCCGGGTTCGAAGAGGAACACCGAGCGTTCACCGGGAAATAGAAAGACAATGGACGGGATGAAGGTCCCCCGCCCGGCAACGATGTTGCTCGCCCCAGCGATGCGAGCAATGGTCTGAGGAAGGTCAAGACAACTCCATGTCACCGGAATCTTTTGTTCCCGGCACCACGACTCGAGTGCTGCTGAGCAAGGGTTGAGGCGATCTTCTGAGATGATATCTACCCTCGACCAGCCCCGGTCTAGAACCACTTTTTGATAAAAACTGAGTGGTGGTTGACCGTACCTGAGGTGAGGGTTTGGACCAAAAATGTCGCCGGAGCGAAAATGCGCTGTCAAGACCCCTTGTTCATTCGAGGGCGCAATCTGTGGGGCGACCGCGGAGGCAAGAACCTCTCGCACTCTGGCGTTCGCGGAGCTACACGCCTCATCGATGAGTCGTGTCCCATCGAGGGCATGCGTTGCCCAGATGACCCGAGGGGGTCTTGTCGCTCTGCCCGCGATTGAGGTCTTTTCGAGTCGAATCGTCGACGACAAGTCGAGGTTTCGATTGTTTACCAAGTCGAATCGATGAAAGAGCACCACGGATACGTTGCATCGTGTAGCGATGGAACGTGCGTTCAAAATTTGAATAATCGAGTTTCCGAAACGACCAAATCCGTTGATGAGAAGTGCATCCACCGGGTGCATTTTTCTACTCCTCACGAGCCACCGTGGGGTAACCCGCACCCACGCGCGTCCCTTAAGGCCCTCCACGAAAGGTCTCGACGCCTGGAACTTTAGGGTGTGGGCCGGGGAGGGGAGATAGAGCCCGCGTTCAATAATCATGAATTGTGAACCCCTAGTGAGGAACAGGGTGAGCCTGGACACCAGCGAGTACGGGGACTTCGGTGCCGTGTCAGAACTCACAGTAGTACTCTCTCACGGCTCGCTTCGTGAAAAGCTTGTAAAATTAGAACGTGGGCGATACTGGGATCGAACCAGTGACCTCTTCCGTGTGAAGGAAGCGCGCTACCCCTGCGCCAATCGCCCTGCAGGCTCCATCCTGCCACAGGAAATCCGGTCCCAAGGTGCGGGGGATATAGCCTTTGCCCCTCAACACACCCGGTAAGGGTTTGTGCGGGGCTTCGTTCCTCGGCTAGAGTTTCATCGCACACGTTGTGGTGTGCGTGCGGATGTGGCGCAGTGGTAGCGCATCACCTTGCCAAGGTGAGGGTCGCGAGTTCGAATCTCGTCATCCGCTCGGAGAAGCCTCGAGGTGGGGCTTTCCTGCGGTGGTGTGGCCGAGAGGCGAGGCAGCGGCCTGCAAAGCCGTTTACACGGGTTCGAATCCCGTCGCCACCTCGGATAACTAAATATGGGCGATTGGCGCAGCGGTAGCGCGCTTCCCTGACACGGAAGAGGTCACTGGTTCGATCCCAGTATCGCCCACCATTCTTTGATCAGGCGCGCCACTAGGCTGGGTGGGCACCTGACAGCAATCGAAAGCGTTTTTGTGACGATGGATAACTCCCCTCAAGCCGGCATAATCGCCCCCGGTGGTCTCTCTGGAGCGGACCTTTTCGATACCCCGGGTGTTGTGGCGGTGGAATACAACGGCTCCCTGCATGACGTCTTCCTTCCGGTGCCAGAGGGTGTGGAAGTTAAGCCCGTGATGATCACCTCTGACGAGGGCCTGGAAATTCTTCGACACTCGGCAGCCCACGTTGCAGCGCAGGCTGTTCAGGCAATCAATCCCCAGGCGAAACTGGGCATCGGCCCACCGGTCACGGATGGTTTCTACTACGACTTCGATGTCGCCGAGCCCTTCAGCCCCGAAGACCTCTCCACGATTGAAAAGGAAATGCAGCGCATTGTGAAGGCGGGTCAACGCTTTCAGCGCCGCGTGGTCACTGCTGAAGAAGCGCGTGCTGAGCTTGCCAACGAGCCCTACAAACTTGAACTGGTGGGTCTCAAAGATGTGGCCGGCCACTCAGACTCCGGCGAAAGCGTCGAGGTAGGCGCTGGCGAATTGACCATCTACGACAATGTCGATACGCGAACCGGCGAGACCGTGTGGAAGGACCTCTGTCGAGGTCCCCATGTTCCCTCGACTCGGATGTTGGGAAACGGCTGGAAACTCACCCGACTGGCTGCCGCCTACTGGCGCGGCAATGATGCGAATCCCCAGCTGCAAAGGATTTATGGGACTGCGTGGGCGACCAAAGATGATCTTCGGGCTCATCTAGAGCGCCTCGAGGAGGCGGCAAAGCGCGATCACCGGAAGTTGGGACAAGAGCTTGATTTGTTCTCTTTCCCCGATGAAATTGGTTCGGGTCTTGCCGTGTTCCACCCCAAGGGTGGGGTTATTCGCAAGGTGATGGAAGATTATTCCCGCCAGCGCCACGAAGAGGCGGGGTATGAGTTCGTTTACACCCCGCACATCACAAAATCTGATCTTTTTGAAACTTCTGGTCATCTCGCCTGGTACAAAGACGGCATGTTTCCTCCCATGCGGATGGACGAGGTTCGCAATGAAGCGGGAGAAATCACCAAGCAGGGTGTGGATTATTACCTCAAGCCCATGAACTGCCCGTTCCATATACTGATCTACCGCTCCCGCCAGCGTTCGTACCGCGAGCTTCCGCTGCGGATGTTTGAATTCGGTGCGGTGTATCGGTATGAAAAATCTGGTGTTGTTCATGGTCTGACCCGTGTGCGGGGCCTGACAATGGACGACGCTCACATCTTCGTGACCGAAAAAGACCTGGAGCAGGAACTCAAAAACCTGCTGGATTTTGTGTTGGGCTTGTTGGGTGATTTTGGGCTCACCGACTTTTACCTCGAGCTTTCGACCAGAGATCCGGGCAGCGACAAGTTTGTTGGGGATGACGCGCTCTGGGAATCAGCCACCAAGACACTCGCAGGCGTTGCGGAGTCTTCGGGGTTGACTCTGGTGCCTGATCCCGGGGGAGCGGCGTTTTATGGCCCAAAGATTTCGGTGCAAGCCAGGGACGCAATCGGTCGAAGCTGGCAAATGTCGACCATTCAGCTTGATTTCAACCTTCCCGAGCGCTTCGGACTCGAATATCAGGCAGATGACGGGACCCGTCAGGCACCGATCATGATTCACCGGGCTCTGTTTGGTTCGATCGAGCGGTTCTTCGGTGTCTTGACCGAGCACTATGCCGGTGCTTTTCCCGCTTGGCTCTCACCTATTCAGGTGATGGGCATTCCTGTTGCAGAGGAGTTCGCTGATTACCTGGGCGATTTTGTGTCCACGTTGAAAAAGAATGGTGTCCGTGCTGAGCTGGATGACTCTGATGAACGGATGCAAAAAAAGATTCGCACCCACACCAAGGGCAAGATTCCGTTTCTGCTCATCGCCGGTGAAGACGACCGCCAAGCTGGTGCCGTGAGTTTTCGGTTCCGTGATGGCACTCAGCAGAACCAGGTGCCTCTGGAGGAAGCTCTCGCGATGATCGTTGAAGCATCGAGGACACCGCATGCCGGATGAGGGGTTAGGAGTCCAACCGATTGACCCCACGGGGTTGCCGGGCGTTCCTGATGCTTTCCAGAGACTCTGGACACCACACCGGATGGCTTACATCACGGGCGAAGATCGTGCTCCCGATGCCGGCTGTGTTTTTTGTGTCGCACCGGGCATGGGAGAGGATGATTCACTGGTTGTTGCCAGGGGAGAGCTCGCCTACGTGGTCCTCAACCTTTATCCTTACAACGCTGGGCACTTACTGATCTCGCCTTATCGCCATGTTGCGAATTATGACGACCTCAGCGCCGAGGAAATGGCAGAGGTTTCTTCCCTCATGCAGGACGCAATCCGTGCGCTTCGAGCGGTGTCCGGGGCGCAAGGTTTCAATATGGGAATCAACCAAGGCAGCATCGCTGGGGCGGGTATCGAAGCACACCTGCACCAGCATGTGGTTCCCCGGTGGGGTCAGGATTCAAACTTTTTCCCGATCATTGCCAAGACAAAAGTTATCCCTCAAATTCTCGGGGAGATGCGTGCCCAGCTTCGCGCGGGCTGGCCTTCAGGTTCCACCCATTAGGATTTTGATGCTCCCAGAGAGCGATTCTTTAGGCGTGTTATCGAGAGGAAACTACTGCGCATGAGCGAGAACAATAGTGCACCAAAAGCTGGCACTGCTCGGGTCAAGAGAGGGCTAGCAGAGATGCTGAAGGGGGGCGTCATCATGGATGTCGTCACGCCCGAGCAAGCACGTATTGCTGAGGATGCTGGTGCTGTTGCTGTTATGGCGCTGGAGCGGGTTCCCGCAGATATTCGTGCCGAGGGAGGAGTCGCTCGCATGAGTGACCCAGATCTCATCCAAGGCATCATCGACACGGTGTCGATTCCCGTCATGGCAAAAGCTCGTATCGGTCACTTCGTGGAAGCCCAGATTTTGGAATCGCTCAAAGTGGATTACATCGACGAGTCCGAGGTCCTGAGCCCTGCCGACTATGTCAACCACATCGACAAGTGGGGCTTCACTGTTCCCTTCGTCTGTGGGGCGACCAACTTGGGTGAGGCACTACGACGCGTCAACGAAGGTGCTGCGATGGTGCGATCCAAAGGTGAAGCGGGCACGGGTGACGTCTCAGAGGCCACCAAGCACCTGCGTACCATTTTTGGAGAAATTCGCCAGCTGCAGGCGATGAGTCCCGATGAGCTCTACGTAGCTGCTAAAAATCACCAAGCCCCCTACGACCTCATTGTTGAAGTGGCAGAGACAGGGAAGCTCCCCGTGGTGATGTTCACCGCCGGCGGGATTGCTACGCCCGCCGATGCGGCGATGATGATGCAACTCGGCGCCGATGGAGTCTTCGTTGGTTCGGGAGTCTTTAAATCTGGTAACCCAGCAGCGCGCGCTGCAGCAATCGTGAAGGCCACGGCACAGTTCCGCGACGCTTCTGTTATCGCGGACGCATCCAGGGGCTTGGGAGAGGCAATGGTCGGAATCAATGTCTCCGACCTGCCCGCCCCACATCGGCTCGCTGAGCGTGGCTGGTAATACGCCCAGGATTGGAGTGCTCGCCCTTCAGGGCGGGGTTGCCGAGCACGAGGTGATGCTGAGCGGTCTGGGTGCTGACACGGTCCAAGTGAGAGGGACCAAAGATCTCGAGGGTCTCGACGGTCTTGTGCTGCCAGGTGGTGAATCAAGCGTGATGGACAAGCTTCTGCGGCTGTTTGAGATGAGGGAGCCTTTGCAGGAGGCCATCCGCGCTGGCCTCCCGGTTTTAGGGACGTGCGCCGGCTTGATTTTGCTCGCAGACGACATCGAGGGGGCCATCCCTGGGCAGCAGACCCTGGGCGGTCTGGATGTGACCGTGGTGAGGAATGCCTTTGGATCCCAGGTCGTATCCCACGAAGCCACAATCGAGGTGGCAGGCATCGATGGGCCGCCACTGGAGGTGCTTTTCATCCGGGCGCCGGCGGTGACAAGGGTTGGAGCCGGGGTGCGTGTGATCGCCACGATGGCTGACGGCGGAGTGGTGGGCGTGGCGACGGAGACGCTTCTGGGGGTAGCTTTCCACCCCGAGGTTTCTGGAGATAACCGCCTCCATAAAATGTTTCTTCACGATATGGTCCGCTCGCGCGCGGGAGAGGGCACCCGACGTTAAGATGGGTGTGAAGTCAAGGGAGCACAATGTCAGGGCATTCTAAGTGGGCCACCACAAAGCATAAAAAGGCGATCATCGATAGCCGGCGAGCTAAGTCATTCGCCAAGCTGATCAAAAACATTGAGGTTGCAGCAAAGGTTGGTGGGCCCGATATCGCCGGCAACCCCACGCTCGCTGATGCTATTCAGAAGGCGAAAAAGACCTCGGTGCCCAATGACAACATCGATCGTGCCATCAAGCGCGGGGGCGGCTTAGCCGGAGAAACGATCGACTACCAGACGATTATGTATGAGGGATACGGTCCCGGTGGGGTAGCGCTGCTGATTGAATGTCTGACCGATAACCGCAATCGTGCAGCGGCTGAGGTGCGCACCATCATGTCCCGTAACGGCGGTCAAATGGCCGACCCGGGGAGTGTTGCATACAACTTTTCTCGAAAAGGAGTCGTCTCGATTTCGAAAGCTGAAGGTGTGAGTGAAGACGATATTTTGCTCGCGGTGTTGGAGGCAGGCGCGGAAGAAGTAATCGACCGCGGTGGGGGGTTTGAAGTCATCACCGACCCGTCTCACCTTGTCCAGGCGAGAAAGGCAATCCAAGAAGCAGGTATCGATTATGACGCTGCGGAAGCAGAGTTCCTTGCGACAGTGAGTGTCGAACCCGATGTCGAGGGTGCAAAAAAAGTGATGTCTTTAGTGGATGCGCTCGAAGACTGTGACGACGTTCAAACGGTCTTTACCAACATGGATCTGACGCCTGAAGTGTCGGCAGCGCTCGAAGAGTCTGACTAGGTCCTTCCATGGTCACCATTCTTGGTGTTGACCCCGGTCTTACCAGGTTGGGAGTGGGAATCGTCTCTCACGGTTCTGGTCGATCCGTCTCACTCGTGCACGTCGATGTTTACAGGACTCCGGTCGCCGATCGCCCCGAGGAGCGCCTGGGGGCTCTGTCTCGGGCAGTGGGGGATTTGATGGATGCTTACAAGCCAGACCTGGTAGCCCTGGAGAGGGTGTTTGCCCAGCAGAATCTTAGAACCGTGATGGGCACTGCCCAGGTAAGCGGCGTGGTGCTTGCCCTTGCCAACGCGCGAGGAATCGCCGTGTCGATGAGAACGCCGAGTGAAGTGAAAGCCGCGGTGACGGGATACGGTCGAGCCACCAAAAATCAGGTGGGCACGATGGTGCAGCGGATCTTGGGGTTGGATGCGATTCCACAGCCTGCGGATGCGGCGGATGCTCTGGCCCTCGCCATTACTGAGGCATGGCGGGGAGTTGCCCCTGTGTCCACCCCCGGAAGCTCAGAGACACCGGCGCAGCAGGCGTGGCGAGAGGCGGAAGCGCGGGCGAAGCGACCTAAGCTGGCACCGTGATTGCAACGCTAAGGGGATTGGTCGCTTCCCGAGCGGGTGCGGAGCTCGTTATCGAGGTGGCCGGCATCGGTTACCTGGTTCTGGTGCCAGAGCGTACCGCTGCGACCGTCGCGGTCGGTGAGTCTCTTCTCCTCCACACCGCCATGATTGTCCGCGATGACCACGTTGCACTGTTTGGCTTTGACACCGTCGAAGAACTCGGAATATTTGGAATGCTTCGAGGCGTAGGCGGCGTGGGTCCCAAATCGGCCATGGCGATTCTCAGCCACATGAGCATCGACGAAATAAGTAATTCTGTGATTGCAGAAAACGATGGCGCTTTCCGTGCCGTCAGCGGCATTGGTCCTAAGACTGCCAAGTTGATTGTGTTGTCTTTGCAGGGAGCCTTTGATTCCAGAACTCACCACAGTGCACCCACCACCACCTCGTCTAGAGAACAAGCAGTTCGTCACAGCGTTGTGGAAGCACTTACCGGATTGGGCTGGCCCGAGAAGGTGGCTAAAGAGGGCGTGGCCCAAGCACTTGCTGGTGCCAGCAGTGAGACTGTGGATGCAGCCGGACTCTTGCGCATGGCACTCACTATCCTGGGCCCGCAGGTTAATCGAGAGGCCAGACCGTGAGCGATGAACCAACGAGGGAAGAAGCTGAATCGTTGGGTGAGGTTCAATTTGAGGGCGCTCTGCGGCCTAAGAATCTCCGCGAGTTTGTAGGGCAAGAAAAAGCCAGAAAACAGTTGGTGTTGCTGCTTGAGGCTGCGGCCCAACAGCGCAGAACTCCCGATCACATCCTTCTGTCCGGCCCGCCGGGTTTAGGAAAGACGACTTTGGCCATGATTGTTGCCGAAGAAACGGGCCAAGCCTTGAGGATTACCAGTGGACCGGCCATTAATCATGCGGGTGATCTCGCCGCAGTTCTTTCCTCCCTTGTTCCGGGTGAGATTCTGTTCATCGACGAAATCCACCGGATGGCGAGACCTGCGGAAGAAATGTTGTATCTAGCGATGGAAGATTTCCGGATCGACATCATGGTCGGAAAAGGGGCGGGCGCGACCACGCTTCCTCTCGACATCGCGCCTTTTACCTTGGTCGGCGCGACAACCCGATCCGGTCTGCTACCGGGGCCTCTCAGAGATCGTTTCGGGTTCACCGCACACCTCGAGTTTTATACCCACGATGAACTCACGGAAGTGGTGACACGGTCTGCCGCCGTCCTCGGCATTGCTTGGCCACGGGAGGCTTTGTCCGAAATTGCTCTGCGATCCAGGGGGACGCCTCGCATTGCCAATCGATTGCTGCGCAGGGTGCGGGATTTTGTTCTCGTCAAGGAGCGCGCCCCGGATGTTTCGTCTGTGCAGGACGCCCTCGAGCTTTACGACGTCGACGAGCTGGGCCTGGACCGGCTCGACAGAGCGGTTCTTGAAGCACTTATCGTTCGCTTTGACGGCGGGCCGGTGGGGTTGGGGACGTTATCCGTATCCGTTGGTGAGGAGCCCGAGACTATCGAGTCAGTGGTGGAGCCTTTCCTCGTCCGCCAGGGCTTCATCCAACGCACCCCTCGAGGTCGCCTGGCAACTCCTGGTGCTTATGCGCACCTTGGCCACGAAGCACCGCGCAGGAATGACCTATAGTTGGGGAGTAGTTCGTCTACGCCAGACCCCCAACGAAAGGCTGTCGGTTAGCCATGGATCCCGTATCACTGTTTATGATTGCAATCCTCGGATTGCTTATTTTCTTCATGATTCGTAACTCGCGCAAGCAGAAGGCGACTCAACAAGAGTTGCAAGAAAAGCTGAAGCTAGGCGCCGACGTGATGACCTCCTTTGGATTGTTCGCCACCGTCGTGGCGATGGATGACGACACGAACGTGGCGACCCTCGACGTTGGTAAGGGTGTTGAAATCAAGGTCCACCGTCAGGTGTTGACCAAAGTGGTGGAGGAAGAGGTGCTCGAGGTACCCTCTGACGCAGACTCTCCTGCCGCTGAAAAGTCCTAACACCTTTTTTTAAGAAAGTTTTCCTGTGGCAAGAAACTCTGTTGTGCGTTCGGCAAGGACCCGATTCATTTGGTTGGGTCTCATCTTCCTGCTGCTCATTGGCGGGAATGCCCTAGCAGTCCTGCAAGGCACCGGTTCATGGGTGCCGAAACTTGCGCTTGACCTTCAGGGTGGGACGCAAATTATTCTTGCCCCCCAAGTCTCAGAAAACCAGAACGTTACCGAAGAGCAGCTCAACCAGGCAGTTTCCATCATTCGTCAGCGCGTTGACGCTGGCGGTGTCGCCGAAGCTGAGGTGACAACGCAGGGTGGCGCGAATATTGTCGTCTCTATCCCTGGTGTTCCCGACCAAGCAACGCTGGAACGGATTCGGTCTTCGGCGAAACTAGAGTTCAGAGCTGTTCTTCAGGCTGGGGCAGACCTTGTCCTAGACGAGACTGGCGAAGCACCCGTGATTGCGGAAGACTCAGCCCCCCAGAGCTCGCCTACAGACCCCAGCGATGTGGCGTGGATTACCCCGGCGATCGATAGCGCATACAACCAGCTCAGTTGTGCAGCACTGGACGAGCGGGGAACCAACGTTGCGGACCCTGCCGAGCCCCTGGTCACCTGCTCTGACGATGGTGTGGCCAAGTACATCCTTGGACCTGTAGAAGTTGACGGCGGAACCATCACCGATGCCATCTCTGGCCTTGTTCCTGGTCCCCAGGGAACCGTCACCTCCGAGTGGGGTGTTTTCTTGGAGTTTGATAGCGAAGGAACGGAAGCTTTCCGAACTGTCACTGAGCGCCTGGTTTTCCTTCCCGGAGTTCGAAACCAGTTTGCGATTGTCCTCGATGGCAAAGTGATTAGCGCCCCTCGGACTTTGGCAGCCATTACCGATGGAAATCCTCAAATCAGCGGCAGCTTCACCCAAGAAACTGCCACGGTCTTGGCTGACCAACTCAAGTTTGGTGCGCTCCCCATCGGATTCGCTGTCCAGAGCTCAGAAACAATCACCGCGACCCTGGGCTTCACGCAGCTGCAGAGCGGGTTACTTGCCGGCGCTATTGGACTGATTCTCGTCGTGCTCTACTCGTTGGTGCAGTACCGGATGCTCGGAATGGTAAGCGTTTTCAGCCTGGTCACCGCCTTCACTCTCAGCTACTTCGTCATCACCTACCTCTCTAACGCCCAGGGTTACCGCCTTTCTCTCGCTGGCGTTGCTGGGCTGATTGTCGCCATCGGTATCACAGCAGACTCCTTCATCGTCTTTTTTGAGCGGATTCGGGATGAGCTCCGGGACGGCAGAAATCTAGAGTCTTCCATTGCCGGAGCATGGCGGAGGGCGTTTAGGACAATTTTAGCCTCCGACGCCGTGGGCTTCCTCGCCGCGGCGGTGTTGTTTATTTTGGCGGTGGGTAACGTGCGAGGGTTCGCCTTCACACTCGGTATCACCACCATTGTTGACCTGATTGTTGTAGCCCTCTTTACCCATCCGCTCATGCAAATGCTGGGGAGGACAAACTTCTTCGCCTCGGGAAACAAGCTCAGCGGCCTCGACCCCCGGGCTTTGGGCGCTGTCTACCGGGGACGTGCTCGTTTCCGCGAGCCCGTTGACGTTGGGGCCACCGCGCAAAAGAAGAGTGCGCGAGAAGCCAAACGTCGCCAGACCATTGCCGAGCGAAAAGCACAGGAAGAAGCTGGCTTGTTGGAGGGAAAGAACTAGATGTCCCGGTTCACAAAATTTGGAAACGCTCTGTATACCGGCGAGCGCTCTTTTGACTTCGTCGGAAATCGAGTCCGCTGGTATCTCATCGGTGGGGCGTTGGTCGTTCTTGCCATTGCTATCACCATGCTCCGCGGTGGCTTTGCCTTCGGGATCGAGTTCAGCGGCGGGTCTGAATTCAGAGTGTCTAATCCAGCGGCTGTGGTCGAGCAGACTGCCATTGACACGGTTGAGTCGGAGGCCGGGTTGGAATCTAACCCGCGCGTATCCATCGTTGGTGGCGATTCCGTTCGGGTTCAAACCGAACAGCTCACCGATGAGCAAACCACCCAACTACGCCAGGATCTTGCCGATGCCTATGCAGTTCCGGTGGAAAACGTTACGGCCTCCTTCGTGGGCGCAACCTGGGGTCAGGACATTACTCGCCAGGCCCTGATTGGGCTCGTGGTCTTTCTTGTCCTCGTGTCCTTCGTCATGGCCCTGTATTTCCGCACATGGAAGATGTCGATTGCAGCTCTTGTAGCGCTGGCCCACGATCTGCTGATAACGGCTGGGATTTATGGGGTACTCGGATACGAAATCACCCCGGCTGCGGTGATCGGGTTCCTCACCATTCTTGGTTACTCCCTGTACGACACCGTGGTTGTGTTCGACAAGGTGCGCGAAAACACCTCTCATGACGGCGAGGAAAGCTCCCGGACTTTCGCGCAGTCGGTGAACCTCGCGGTGAATCAGACCCTAGTTCGTTCCATCAACACCTCCGTTGTCGCAATCCTTCCGGTCGGATCTATTCTCTTTATCGGCTCGCTTTTATTGGGAGCAGGGACCTTGCGCGACATCGCGCTGGCGCTGTTTATCGGGATGATTGCAGGAACCTACTCGAGTATTTTCATTGCCGCCCCGCTGTATGTCCATCTTCGGGAGAACGAACCAGAGAACCGAAAGCAGGGCCGCAAAGCCCGCGAGCCCCGACCAGCGTCAGGTGCAGTTCGCTAACACGGGTTATTGGGTTACACCCTCCTAGACTTGGGTTCTGGGGCAAGGAGGGGACACGGTGACGGAAGTCTCTGCTGCGAGCACAAGTTTGCGCTCAAGGTTGCCCAAAATATTTTCCCGCAGCCCCTCTGTCGACGGGCTTGAAATCCTGCAGCGCACCGTCCGCAAACATCACCCCAAGTCTGACTCTGGACTAATTGAGCGCGCCTATCGGGTCGCGGAAAAAGCGCATGAAGGGCAGAAACGCCACAGCGGTGAGCCCTACATCACCCATCCGCTGGCTGTTTCTCAAATCCTCGCTGAATTGGGCATTGGTCCCATCACCATCGCCGCAGCCTTACTGCACGACACAGTGGAAGACACGTCCTATTCGCTCGAGCAATTGCAGAGTGACTTTGGAACGGAAATCGCGATGTTAGTCGATGGGGTCACAAAACTTGACAAGGTGAAATACGGCGACCACGCGCAGGCGGAAACGGTGCGCAAAATGATCGTGGCGATGTCCAAGGACATCCGGGTACTGGTGGTAAAGCTGGCTGACCGTCTTCATAACGCCCGAACATGGGGTTTTGTTTCTCCCGAGTCGGCCCAGAAAAAAGCCCAGGAAACACTCGATATTTACACCCCCTTAGCCCACAGATTGGGTATCCAGTCCTTGAAGTGGGAGCTGGAGGACTTATCGTTTGCCGTCTTGCACCCGAAAATTTATCTCGAAATTGAGTCTCTTGTGACAAACCGTTCGCCTCAGCGTGAGGCCTTCGTCGAGCAGACCATTGATCTGATTCGGGAGGATTTACGCCAGTCCAAAATTAAGGCGGAAGTGGCGGGACGGCCCAAGCAATATTTCTCGATCTATCAAAAGATGGTGAACCGGAAACAGGATTTTAATGACATCCATGACTTGACAGGAATCCGCGTTCTCGTTGCGAATATTCGCGATTGCTACGCCGCGCTAGGGGCTGTGCACGCGAGGTGGAGTCCGATGCCAGGGCGGTTCAAGGATTACATTGCTACGCCAAAGTTCAATCTCTATCAGTCTTTGCACACTACGGTTTATGGACCTGAGGGACGTCCGGTAGAGATTCAGATTCGCACGCACGATATGCACCAGCGGGCCGAATACGGGGTCGCGGCGCACTGGAAATATAAAGAGCGAATGTCGTCGCAAGGGAAACCCGCCGGCAAGGTATCCCAGGACCAGGACATGGCGTGGCTTGCCCACCTTTCGGACTGGCAGGAAGAGACGACAGATCCAGCAGAGTTCTTAGAGACCCTCCGCTACGAGATTGGAGCCAAAGAGCTCTATGTCTTCACCCCTCAGGGCAAAGTTGTGGGGTTACCCCGCGGGGCGACGCCGGTGGATTTCGCCTATGCAGTCCACACTGAGGTTGGTCACCGAACGATGGGCGCAAAGGTCAATCAAAGGTTGGTCCCCCTCGATACCGAACTCACCAGTGGTGACTCGGTAGAGATATTTACCTCCAAGAGTCCGGATGCGGGTCCCAGCCAGGACTGGATGAACTTCGTCACAAGCCAGCGAGCCCGCAGCAAAATCAAGCAGTGGTTTACAAAAGAGCGGCGCGAAGAAGCCATTGAGCAGGGCAAAGACGCGATAGCTCGTGCCATGCGGAAACAGAATCTGCCCCTTCAGCGCATGATGAATCAAGAGTCTGTCGCTAATGCTGCGGCCATTTTGCGTTTGCCGGGTGTGGATGAGCTCTACCAGGCAGTCGGCGAGGGGCATGTCTCTACCCAGTCTGTGATTGAGAAGATTGTGGGGTCGCTCAACTCGTCAGAAAACTCTGACGAAGATCTCTATCAAAGTTCGACGCTGAATCGCTCACCCACCCGCACGAGTGAATCAGGGGTGCTGGTTCGGGGTGCTGATGATATTTTGGTCAAACTTGCCCGCTGTTGCACGCCTGTCCCCGGCGACACAATTGTTGGCTTCGTGACGCGGGGAACGGGGGTGAGCGTGCACCGAAACGACTGCAGCAATATCGGATCCCTGTTGGAACACCCCGATCGCATCATCGAGGTTGAATGGGCCCCAACGAAGGGAAGTGTATTCCTCGTCCACATTCAAATCGAGGCTCTCGATAGGTCGGGGCTGCTTTCGGACGTTACCCGTATTCTGTCCGAACACCACGTCAACATTTTGTCGGCTACCGTGAATACTTCGAAAAACCATCTGGCGATTTCTCGTTTTGTTTTTGAGATGGGGGACGTTACTCATTTGGATCGTGTGCTCAACGCTGTGAGACGGATTGACGCGGTGTATGACGTCTACAGGGTGATGTCGGGATAGATCTCTCGAAGAACCGAAAGATGGTTCAGAGTGATCTCTGCTTCTCTTCTCGCTTCTGCGGAGGCCCGTTTTTGCCGGGTGAGAGCTCGAAAGCCCTGCGTACACAGGTGTTCTAGCACCAGCAGTTGCGCTGCCGCCACATCTCGGCGGTGAGGCGAGAGAAGGACTTCTCTCGCGGTTGAATCTGGGTCGAGGAGGCACAGCCCCGATAAGTTTCTCAGCGCATGATGGGCGGGGTTGAGCAGTTTTGCCGACCACCGGGTGCGCTCGAGAGGGGAAAGCCCGGGGTGCTCGCGTCGCAAGACCACCCAAGGCTGTGGTTGTCCCATGCCAGTCCATACCCACGCGGACGTAGAGCCCGATGCGATGGCCCAGGATGGCAAGCAGGAGAAAACAATCTCGGCGCGCTCGTCACGAGTAGGAAAACGAGGCGAGAGCCATGGATAGTCTCCGATGTTCAGCCCCTGGCCCTGGAGTACGAAGCTTCGATGGGGGAGTGTAGGCATCATGGAAGTATGACGGGCACAGGCCACACATGGGAGCGCGCGACACAACCTGTGGAAAAACTACTTGTCGAGAATTGCGAGCCACGCCTTCTTGGTTGCCAGTTCCTCTTCCATTGCCTTCTTGCTCCCCGAATTTGCCGAGACCAAATCACGCTCAAGATCTGCGATGGCTTTGTGCAACTGGTCCGTCATCGACTGGCTTCTGGCCTGCTTCTCCGGGTCGTTTTTCTGCCAGTGGTCTTCGTTGAGCTTCTTAATGTGTTGATCAAACTTTTTAGCCTGGTCGTCGACTTGGCGCTGGGACTTTTTGGGTACCGGACCGATCGCGGTGAACTTGTCGTGGAAGAGACGGTGACGCGCGCTCGCCTTGTCGCGATCAGACAAGGTCAGGATGTCGGCGAATTCTTTCAACATCGCCAACTTGGTTTCGAGATTCCCGGCGTTAGCTTCGTCGTCCTTTTGCTCTTGCTCAGCTTTTTGCGCATACAGCGCGTCGCCTGCGGCTTTGAACTTCGCCCAGAGTGAGTCTTCGACACTTCGAGAAGCTCGAGGGGCAACTTTCCACTTGTCGAGCAGGGCGCGGTAGGCAGAAATACCATCAGAACCTTTAGACGCGAGGGCTTCAGCCTGGTCAATAAGAGCCCGCTTTGCTGCCTTCGCCTCTTTTGATTGCTCGTCCAAGGTTTGAAAATAGCTTCGGCGGGCTTTTTCTAGGCCACCGCGTGCCTGGCGAAACCTCGCCCACAGAGCATCTGCAGTCTTTTTGGGAAGGCGCGGCCCTGTTTGCTGGTGGGTCTGCCACGCCTCAAACAACTCGGTGATGGTGGTGGTGGTCGCTTTCCATCGAATCTTTGTGGGGTCGGTAGCGGCGAGGGCTTCCATATCAGCAACAATTTTTTCCCGATGCGCGAGCGCTTCCGCGACGGCAGCTTCGGATTCTTTGTTTTGGGTTTCCTTCAGCGCCGGAACGCTCGTCAGTGCGGCTGCGACCCGTGTTCGCAGGGCAACAATGTCGCCGACGACAGCCGGTTCGATGAGTTCCTTGGTGAGGCCATTGAGTTGCTTCTCGACATCCTTGGAGGGTGCTCCGGCTTTTACGCGCTGTTCTGCAAGAGACACCCGGGCTTCCAGGTCGGTGAACTTCCTCTGGAAATAGGCAAGCGCCTCTTCAGCTGAGGCATCGGGATAACTGCCGACCAAGCGCCAACCATCGTCTTCCCGCACTTGCACGGAGCCATCAGCTTCTACCCGGCCAAAGCCGGTGGATTCTTGCAACATTGTCCCTCACTTGATGATGCTGACGATACGTCGAAAGCCTAGTGCAGGGTTTTGGACCATGGACAGGAAAACCCCAGTCCTTATCGGATTGTGATGCTTTCGATAATCGGAACAATCACGGGGATGCCATCGGTGGCACCCTCCAGAACCCCCTCGGTGACGTAAGCGTCGACGAGCTGGTCTAGTCCGCTCGTGATCTGACCAAAGACGGTGTACCCACCAGCTGCATCGGCAGGAATCACACTGTCTTCATAAACGAGAAAGAACTGGCTTCCCATGCTCGCCGCGTCCCCCGCTGCACGAGCCATCGCGATAGTGCCAGCGGGATAGACGCCATCAGAGGGTTCGTTTTCTAAGGGTCCAAAGAAATATCCTGGCCCACCAAAGCCCATGCCTAACGGGTCTCCACACTGCAAGACGAAGAAGCCCTCGGTGGTGAGTCGGTGGCAACTCAGCCCTTCATAAAAGCCAGACTGAGTGAGGTCAACGAAGTTGGCCACGGCCTGTGGGGCAAGAGCCCCATCGAGGCTTATCGTGAGGTCGCTCTGATCAAAAGCAATTTCACCGCTCCAGGACCGAAACTCGCTCACGCTGGCATCGACAACTGTCTCGGGAGCGCCGGGTCCGATGCTTTGGTAGGCCCAGAGAGAAAGAGAAGAGACGACTACAGCCCCGAGAGCTGCCAGGCTCCAGACAACTTGGTCGCGACCGCGTCGCTTCGCAACGTGAGCGTGCAGTACTTGCCTGGCCTGATACTGGCGAAGCTGTTGCGAACGCTTTTTATCCTCTGTTGGCACGGTGGCTCCCTGTTTACTCGTCCAAAGTGCTTAGTCTAGAGCGTCTGGCGGGCTGACTAGCTAGCATGGTCGCATGGGGGATTCCGGTTTGTGGGGCGCGCCTGTGCCACTTGCTGTGGCGCTTAGACCTCAAAGTTTGGACGACGTGGTGGGGCAATCTCAGGCCCTTGTTCCTGGCGGGCCTCTGCGTCAGTTAGCAGACCCCCACCATACGGGGGCGGCCAGCTCACTCATTTTGTGGGGACCGCCGGGAACGGGTAAAACTACGTTGGCCTCCATTGTCGCGAGGGCTTCGGGTCGCACGTTTATGGAACTCTCCGCCGTCACGGCAGGAGTCAAAGATGTCCGGGAAGTGTTGGAAACGGCCCGGCGCGATGGAGAATTGTCCTCCCGCGCTCCGGTCTTGTTCTTGGATGAAATCCACCGGTTTTCCAAAGCCCAGCAGGACGCGTTGTTACCCGGGGTAGAAAATGGCGTGATCGTGTTGATCGCTGCGACCACGGAAAATCCCTCTTTTTCGGTGATTTCTCCTCTGCTCAGCCGCTCACTTCTGGTGACGTTGAATCCGTTGGAGCCCCAAGACATCGCAGCGGTGATCGAGCGGGCCCTTCAGAGCGCCCAGGGGTTAGCAGGGGCCATCCAGCTCGAGCCCGAGGCCGCCGCTGATCTCGTTCGGCTATCAGGAGGAGATGCGAGAAAAGCCCTCACCGCTCTCGAGGCCTCTGTCGCGGTGGCCCAACAACGGAACGAGGGCGTTGGCCCCGTTGCGGTGAGTGCTGAGGACGTCTCTCGCGCCATCACCAGCGCACGTGTTCGATATGACCGCCAAGGGGACCAGCACTATGACGTCATCAGCGCCTTCATCAAATCGGTGCGGGGAAGTAATGCCGACGCTGCCCTGCACTACCTGGCCCGGATGATCGAGGCGGGGGAGGACGCTACGTTCATCGCGAGACGACTCATTATTCTCGCGGCGGAAGATATTGGTTTGGCCGAACCTCAGGCCCTCGCCATGGCGGTTTCTGCCGCGCAGGCGATTGCATTGATTGGAATGCCTGAAGGGCGAATTCCCCTGGCAGAGGTGACCATTTTCCTCGCTTTGGCGCCGAAATCGAACGCGGCGTATGTTGCGATTGGCACCGCTCAAAAAGCGGTGATGGAGGGAAAGATAGGGGATGTTCCACCCGCACTGCGTGATTCTCATTACCCGGGAGCGACCGAAAACGGGCACGGCGTGGGGTACCAATACCCTCACGACAGCCCCGCGGGGATTGTTTCCCAGGAATATGCTCCGCTGCCGACCCGGGGTGATGTGTACTACAGGCCTTCCGGGCGAGGGTTCGAAAAAGAGCTCTTGGCGCGCAGTGAGGCGATCGCGCGGATTCTTCGCGCTCCCTAGCTCCGGTGTGATACTCTTTTCCACGGTCACAGGCTCTGCACACGCCGGCTGCGCATGCAAAGCTCTGCCCTACATTTCTGTAGCCGAGATGGGGGAAGACATAATCCCTCTTGTTGGATTTGTACTGAGCGCTGTCGCGCCACCTCATCACTAGGAGAATCACTCGTGTCAACTCGTTCCCGTACTCGTAGCAAAGTCCGCCTGTCCCGTGCGCTTGGCATCCCGCTGACGCCAAAGGCAGCCAAACACTTAGAAAAGCGCCCCTATGCTCCCGGCGAGCACGGTCGCACCAAGCGCAAGACCGACAGTGACTACGCTGTCCGGTTGCGTGAGAAGCAGCGCCTAAGGGCTCAATACGGAATCCGCGAAGCACAGCTTCGCCGTATCTTCGAAGAAGCCCGCAAGTCTCAGGGTCTGACCGGTGAGAACTTGGTCGAGCTTCTGGAGATGCGCCTCGACGCTCTCGTGTTGCGCGCCGGGTTCGCCCGCACCACCGCTCAGGCACGCCAGATGGTCGTTCACCGTCACATTTTGGTCAATGGTGAACTGGTCGACCGCCCCTCTTTCCGGGTGAAGCCTGGACAGATGATTCACGTGAAGCCCCGCAGTGAGGAAATGGAGCCTTTCCAGGTTGCCGCTGCTGGTGGTCACGTTGACTTGTTGCCAACGCTTCCCAGCTATCTCGAGGTGTCGATTGATCGTCTCCAAGCAACGCTGTTGCGTCGCCCAAAGCGTTCCGAGGTTCCCGTGACCTGTGAAGTTCAGCTCGTTGTGGAGTACTACGCAGCGCGCTAGTTACTCAACCGTGGTGGCGGGGGAGCAATGGCTTCCCCGCCACTGCCGTATCAGGTGTCCTATTCTGGGGGTAAGGAGATAGTTATGGCCAAGTTATTTGTCGCGCTACTGGGTGTGCTGGCGGGATTTGCTCTGGCCCACCTTGTTAACTCCACACCGGAGGGCACAAAAGCTCTCTCCCGTGTTCGCGCGACTTTCGAGAGCTTTATTTTCGGTCTTCGCGATAGCTTCGGCTCTGAACAGAGGTAAAGCATGGAAACCGCCGATATTCAGCGTCGCTGGCTGACGTATTTTGCTGACCGGGGTCACACGGTAGTTCCTTCCGCCTCCTTGGTCTCGGATGACCCGACATTGATGTTTACTGTCGCGGGAATGGTTCCGTTTATTCCCTATCTCACCGGGGTTGTTCCCGCCCCCTACAAACGCGCCACCAGCGTTCAAAAGTGCATTCGAACACTCGACATCGAAGAGGTGGGAAAAACAACCCGCCACGGAACCTTCTTCCAAATGAACGGGAATTTTTCTTTTGGAGACTATTTCAAACAGGGCGCCATTGAATATGCCTGGGAGTTGTTGACCAGTTCCGAAAGCGAGGGTGGGTTTGGTTTTGCTGAGTCTGACCTCTGGGTGACGGTGTATGAAGACGATTCCGAGGCAGAGAAATTGTGGAAGGACATCGCAGGCCTCCCCGCAAAACGGATTCAACGTATGGGCCGCGAGGACAACTACTGGTCCACCGGTCAGCCCGGACCCGCGGGACCCTGTTCCGAGATTTACTTTGATCGCGGGCCACAGTATGGACCCGAGGGTGGGCCTGCGGTAGACGACACCCGCTACATCGAAATTTGGAACTTGGTGTTCATGCAGTACCTGATCGGAAACGTTTCGAGCAAGGTTGACTTTGACATTGTGGGGGATCTTCCGCAGAAGAACATAGACACCGGAATGGGCATGGAACGAGTTGCCTTCCTCAAGCAAGGTGTCGAGAACATGTATGAAATCGACCAAGTCCGTCCTGTTCTCGATGTGGCCAGCGAACTCTCGGCTCGACGCTACGGTGCGGACCACGAAGACGATGTGCGGATGCGGGTCATCGCCGATCACATTCGCTCATCCCTGATGTTAATGACCGACGGAGTCATCCCTGCAAACGAGGGTCGCGGCTACGTTCTGCGGAGGTTGCTGCGACGCAGCATCCGGTCGATGCGCCTTCTCGGTGTTGAAGAAGCAACCTTTCCCGCACTTTTTTCTGCTTCGAGAGACGCCATGGCGCCGGCCTATCCTGATGTTGCGACGGAGTTTTCGCGAGTTTCTGCCCTTGTGGAAGCCGAAGAAGCTTCTTTTCTGAAGACCCTGGAAGCCGGCACCACGATTCTGGATGTGGCCGTGCAGGACACCAAAGCTAAGGGCGTTCTTGTTATGCCCGGTGATGCGGCATTTTTGCTCCATGACACCTATGGCTTTCCTATTGACTTGACCCTTGAAATGGCGGATGAGGCCGGTCTGAGCGTTGACCGCGAGAGCTTCGACGCCCTCATGCTGGAGCAACGCTCCCGAGCGAAAGTGGACGCAAAGTCCAAGAAATCACTGCTCGCGGACCTGAGTGTCTATGGCGAGTTTCGTCAGGCAGGGGAGACCGTCTTCACCGGCTACACCATGCTGGAGAGCCAGTCCTCTGTTATGGGAATCCTGGCGGAAGGGGTCTCTGTCACTTCTGCGGCGGCTGGACTGCGCGTTGAGGTCATCCTCGCCGAGACGCCCCTGTATGCCGAGTCTGGAGGGCAGGTGGCCGACCGCGGCACGATGGACGGTGCTAATTTCTCCGCGACCGTTACCGACGTTCAGCGTCCTGTGCCCGGGCTGGTTTCACACACCATCACTATTGACTCTGGTGAACTCGGTGTGGGCGATGTCATCGAGGTCCACGTGGATCGTCACACCCGCTACGAGGGCCAACGAGCTCACTCGGCGACACACCTTATTCACGCAGCCCTTCGCGACACACTTGGCCCCCACGCAACCCAGGCTGGTTCGCTCAATCGGCCCGGTTACTTGCGGCTCGATTTCTCCTGGAACCAGGCTCTTTCCAAAGACGCCCAGGATGCCATCGGCGAAATTTCGAACTCCGCCATCACCCAGGATCTTGAGGTAACCACCCGGCTGCTGCCGGTCGCAGAGGCGAAAGCCCAGGGAGCGATGGCTCTGTTTGGTGAAAAGTATGGGGATGTGGTGCGAATGGTTGACATTGGCGGACCATGGTCGAGAGAGCTGTGCGCAGGCACTCATGTGTCGCGATCTTCGCAAATCGGCGTTGTCAGTGTCCTGGGCGAGTCCTCGGTGAGTTCGACCGCTCGGCGGATTGAAGCTCTCGTGGGGACCGCTGCGGTGGCAGATTTCAGTGTCGAACGCTCGATTATGCGAAAACTCACCTCGGTGTTGAAAACCCCTCGGGAAGAACTCCCCGGCAGGGTCGAAGAACTGGTGATTCAGGTTCGCGACCTCGAGCGTGCCATAGAAAAGGCGAAGCAGGCAGCCTCAGGCGCCCGCGTTCCCGAACTTGCTGCTGGCCTCCAGAAGGGCACCGTGTCTCGGGTGGTGACGGTGGTGACCGACGTGGCTTCTGCCGATGAACTGCGCTCGCTCGTGGGGGGAGTCCTCCAGACCGTCGGCAATGTGCCTGCGGTTGTTGCGCTGGGGTGTGACATCGGTGGACGCGCAACCGTGGTGGTTGCGGCAAACCCCGAAGCGGTAGCCCTGGGAGCCCATTCGGGGGAGCTGGTTACTGCGGCCTCGGGCGTTCTGGGTGGTCGCGGTGGCGGAAAGCCCGGCCTTGCACAGGGCGGGGGTCCTGATGCTGTCCAGTTGGCTAGCGCCCTTACGGCACTCGGCGCTGAGGTAGAGCGCCTCTAGTGCGCATCGGTCCAAGGCTCGGTGTCGACGTGGGAACAGCCCGCGTGGGTCTCGCCCGCTGCGACCGCGAGGGCCTTCTGGCCACGCCACTGGTGACCCTTGCTCGAGAGAGTGCTCTTGCCGAGATCGTGGGGGTGGTGGCCGAGGTCGATCCGCTGGAGATTGTGGTGGGGTTACCGCTGGCGTTATCAGGACGGGAAACAGCATCAACACACGACGCGAAAGAGTTTGCCCGTCAGTTAGCGAATGTTGTTGCCAGGCCCGTTCGTCTGGTCGATGAGCGTCTGACCACGGTGCAGGCTGCCCAGAATCTTCGAAGCGCTGGGAAGTCCAGCAGAGGGCACAAGGCGGTCATTGACCAAGTGGCCGCTGTTATTCTTTTACAGCACGCAATCGATGCGGAAAAGTTACGCGGTGTGCCACCGGGTCACCTGTTGTCAGTCGAGGAGAACGATGTCCAATAACGCTGATTTTGATTCCATCTTTAACACTCTCCCCGGCGAAGAGCCCCTTCGGACTTCCCCGTCCACTGCGCCACCACTTCGTCGCACTGCCCGCCGTCAATCCTCTGGCGGTGGTGGCGGAGGAGGAAAAGCAGGCTTCGCCGTGTTCGCAATCATCGTGTTGCTCTTGGGTGGCGGCGGGAGCTGGTGGGCGTGGACCGAATATGGGCAGCGCCTGGTTAACTACTTCGCCGCGGAACCTGTTGCAGATTTTGAGGGGGGTGGCGCCAGCCCGAGCATCGACATCATTGTCTCTCCGGGAGATATTGGTGAAACTGTCGCTCGTACCTTGGCAACCGAGGGAGTGACTGCCTCTTTTGAGGCTGTTTATGAACTGTTGTTAGAAGACACGACAATCACTTTTCAGCCTGGTACGTACCGTTTGCTGACCGGAATGTCGGCCGAAAGCGCTGTCGCGGCGCTGAGAGACCCGGGTAACCGAGTTCAAATCTCGTTCGTCATCCCCGAAGGTGTCACGCTTCAGCAGGCACTTGAAATTATTGCGAAGCAGGCTTCTCTTCCCCTCACCGAGTTGGTAGAGGCGACCCGTGAGCCGCTGCTTTATGGCATCGAGTCGCCATCGGGCACGCTCGAAGGCTATTTGTTTCCCGCCACGTATACGTTCGAGCCAGAGACCACCGCCGGCGACATCGTCGCCAGGATGGTCCAGGAGATGAAGAACCGGCTAGCGGCGGCGGGGGTAGCAGAAGCCGACTGGCACAGAATCTTGACGATGGCAGCCCTGGTTCAAAAAGAGGCCCGACTCACCGAGGACTTTTATAAGGCGGCCCGGGTCTTTTACAATCGCTTAGACATCACCATGCCTCTGCAATCGGATGCAACAGTGACGTACTGGACAGGTTTGTATGACGGTGTGTCGACATCTGACGCGGACCGCGCCGATGATGCGAATCCCTACAACACCTATGTCTTCACAGGCTTGCCTCTGGGGCCGATTTCTCTGCCGGGGGAGGTAGCAATCGACGCTGCTCTAAACCCTGTGGCAGGCGACTGGCTGTATTTTGTGGCTATCGATCTACGCACCGGTGACACAGTATTTTCCAATACCTACGCGGAGCACCTTGTTGCTGTCGACATTTGGCTGAATTGGTGTCGGGAGAGCGAGGAAAACGGTGCCTACTGCTAATAGCCGGGCAGAAGTCTGGGGGTCGCCAATCGCCCATTCGCTCTCTCCTGTGTTGCACCGCGCGGCCTATGGGGTCCTAGGCCTCCCTTGGAGCTATGAAGCTCGGGAGGTGACCGCCAACAACCTCCGCGAGGAGTGGTTGAGCCACCAGCAATCACTCCGCGGCCTTTCCCTGACGATGCCGTTGAAAGAGGACATTGTGGGTATCGTGCCAGCTCACGACACTGTCGTGGCTAGCCTCGGCGTTGCAAACACCCTCTACCAGGGCCAAGAAGGGTGGGCGCTGACGAATACTGACCCTTGGGGAATCACCGGGGCTTTGAGCGAGCACGGCATCACCCCGCAACGCCCCCTCATCCTCGGCGCTGGCGCGACAGCAAAAGCCGCTGGGTTTGCGCTTGCTCAGATGGGTGTGAGCCACGTCGATGTGTTGGTGAGGAGCGCTCCTCGAGCGCAGGACTGCGCCACTGCACTGAGGGCGCTGGGCATTGAGGTGGAGGTGTGGGAGAGGGTTTTCGCCGGCGACACCGCGCACGATCTGGTTTTATCGACACTTCCCGGCGGCGCGGTACACGAGTTACAGATTCCTGAGGGTGCCACAGAAGATGCTGCACTTTTTGATGTCGCTTATGCGAATTGGCCTTCTCCGCTCGCTCTGCGATGGGAGAAAAGCACGCAACCGGTGCTCTCCGGTCTCTGGATGCTGGTTTATCAAGCCCTGAGACAAATCAGGTTTTTTCTTCACGGCAGTGGAAACACACCGCTGGAAGGCGAAGCGCAGGTGTTGCACGCCATGAAAGAAGCGGTGGGGCTGGTTTCTGGGATACGGAGCACCTGAGGCGTGGAACAATAGAACAATGTTTCGATGGTTAACTGCTGGCGAGTCCCACGGTCCTGAATTGATTGCGGTTTTGGAGGGTTTCCCTTCTGGCGTTCCGGTGCTTTTGGAAAACATACAAGAGGACCTGGCGAGGCGTCGCCTCGGGTATGGCCGAGGCGCGCGGATGAAGTTTGAGGCCGACGAGGTCTCCGTTTCGGCCGGAATTCGCCATGGGGTCACCCAGGGCGGGCCCATCGCTCTCCGGGTTGCGAATACCGAGTGGCCCAAGTGGGAAAAAGTGATGAGCCCCTACCCCGTGGACCCTCGAGAGCTGGAAGGTGGCCGTGCGGGTGCGCTGACCAGGCCCCGACCAGGGCACGCTGATCTAGCAGGGATGCAGAAGTATGGCTTCGACGACGCCAGGCCCGTTCTCGAGCGCGCCAGCGCTCGGGAGACTGCTGCTCGGGTAGCTCTCGGGGCCATAGCCCGGACGTTACTCACCTCGCTGGGAATCGATGTCGTCTCTCACACTGTTGCTGTGGGCACCGTTCAGGTCCCTGAGGGCGCGACTCTTCCCTCCTCGGCGGATGTTGCTCGCCTGGACAAGGATCCACTGCGCTGTGCACACCAAGAAACAGCCACGGCCATGGTCGAAGAAGTCGATGCCGCCCACAAAGAAGGTGACACCCTTGGAGGAATCGTGGAAGTTGTGGTCCGTGGCCTGCCACCCGGACTCGGTTCCTACGTGCATTGGGATCGACGCCTGGATTCACGCCTTGCGGCGGCTCTGATGGGAATTCAAGCCATTAAAGGCGTGGAGGTCGGAGATGGCTTCGAAACGACGAGGCGTCGTGGCTCGCTGGCACACGATGAGATCGTGGGTGGGCCCGACGGTGTTGAACGCACGAGTGAACGTGCAGGCGGTATTGAGGGCGGTATGACCACCGGCGGCATTCTGCGGGTCAGGGCGGGGATGAAGCCTATTGCAACCGTCCCACGCGCCCTGCGCACCATTGATACCAGCTCCGGTGAAGAAGCTCTCGCTCATCACCAACGGTCTGATGTGTGCGCGGTGCCCGCCGCAGGCGTGGTCGCAGAAGCAATGGTGATGTTGGTTCTGGTCGAGGCGCTGCTGGAGAAGTTCGGTGGTGACTCTCTGGCTGAGTTGACGCGCAATCGCGACAGCTTTCTGGCCTCCATCCCCGAGCACATTCGACCCTCTTCGGGGAGTGCGGTCTGAGCGTGGCACCACAGCTTGTGCTGGTGGGTCCTCCCGCGTCGGGTAAATCACGGTTGGCAAAGCGGGTGGGCTTCCTCACCGGATTGATCGTCGTGGATACTGACAAAATCATTACCCGCGATCACGGCCCAATTCCTGAAATTTTCGACTCGCTTGGGGAGCCTGCATTTCGCGCGTTGGAACGAGTGGCGGTGCAAGAAGCACTCGGCAGCGCCGGCATTGTCTCCCTCGGCGGTGGAGCCGTCATCGATTCAGACACGAGGGCCGACTTGCAGGAATTCCCTGTGGCCTTGATCACCATTTCCGAGGATGCTGTTGCCTCCAGGCTGACTGCCGGCAAGAGGCCCCTGCTTCGTGACGGGGTCACCGGGTGGGCCGCGCTTGTTGCAGAGCGCGAACAGTGGTACCAAGAGGTATCAGATCGTTCTTTCGACACGAGTAATACCCCGATTGATGTTGTGGCCCAGGACATCGCGCAATGGTTGAAAGAGGTTTCAGAATGACCGAGAACCACGTGATTACGGTCACTAACCGCCACCAGGGCGATTACCCGGTCATCATCGGGTCGCGCGCCATCGACCAACTTCGTTCCCTGCTCCCGGGAGACGCAAAGAAGGTCTTGATTGCCCACGCGCCTCCGTTGGCGGCTATTGCCGAGTCGCTGAAAGATATTCTGGCTCCCGAGAGGCAGGTCTTCCTCGCCGAATTGCCCGACGCTGAGGGCGCCAAACGTATTGAGGTCGTCTCGTTCTGCTGGGGCGTTTTGGGCCAGACAGATTTCGGTAGGACCGATGCGATTGTTTCTCTCGGCGGGGGTGCTACCAGCGACGTCGCCGGGTTTGTCGCTGCCACCTGGCTGAGAGGTGTCCCTCTGGTCCACATCCCCACCACCGTGTTGGGAATGGTGGATGCTGCCATCGGGGGAAAAACGGGAATAAATACGGCCGAAGGCAAGAATCTCGTGGGGTCCTTTTATGCCCCCAGAGCGGTAATTGTCGACCCGGATGTGTTGGGGAGTGTTTCTGAAAATGAAGTAAGGACGGGGCTCGCAGAAGTCGTCAAGTGCGGGTTCATCAAGGATCCGGTCATCCTTGACCTTCTTGAAGAACACCCCGAAGCCTGTTTGGACACTACTTCGGAGGTTTTCTTGGAATTGGTCACTCGCGCTATCCAGGTGAAGGCCGACGTCGTGGGAGGGGACTTCCTGGAAGCGGGTCAGCGCGAGATTCTGAACTATGGACATACGCTCGGGCATGCAATCGAACACGCCGAGCGGTACCAATGGCGCCACGGTGCGGCGATTTCCATTGGGATGGTGTTTGCCGCCGAACTGTCCCGAATTGTGGCAAACCTGGATGACGACTCTCTCGATCGCCACCGGCGAATTTTGGGCCAGTTGGGTCTGCCTCTCACCTACCCTGCCGATCGGTGGAAGACGCTACTGGCCGGCATGCAAAAGGATAAAAAGGCACGCGGTGGCGTAGTGAGGTTTGTCGTTCTTGATGGCACGGGGAAACCTCGAGTCCTGGCTATTCCGGATGAATCAGTGCTTTTTGCCGCATACCAAGAGCTCGCCGGTTACACCGGATAGGCTGGGGAAATGGCACGCGTTCTGGTGGCTCACGGCCCCAACCTTTCAAGGCTTGGCTCACGGGAGCCAGAAGTCTATGGAACAGCCACGCTTGCGGACATCGAGGCCACTCTCCGGGGCCGCGCCGTCGCCTCTCTGGAATTGTCTTTCGCCCAAACTGACGATGAAGCCACCCTGGTTGGGCTCATGCACGATGCGGTCGATTCTGGAACCCACGTCATTGTCAATCCCGCAGCGTTCACTCACTATTCCTATGCACTGCGTGACGCTTGCGCCATGGTGACGCAGGCTGGCCTTTTCCTTATCGAAGTTCATCTCTCTAACCCCCACGCGCGGGAAGAATTTCGCCACCAGTCCGTCATCAGTGGTGTTGCGACCGGTGTTATCGCTGGTTTTGGACCGCAATCATATTTTTTAGCCCTTGATCAGATCACGACCTTGGTAGGAGAAAAATAACGTGGCAACAACGAACGACATTAAAAACGGCAGCGTATTGAACCTGGATGGACAGCTCTGGGCTGTCGTTGAGTTTCAGCACGTCAAACCCGGAAAAGGGGGCGCCTTCGTTCGAACGAAGATGAAAAACGTGCGCTCAGGCAAAGTTGTGGATAAGACCTTTAACGCTGGTACAAAGGTCGATTTCGCCGTGGTCGACCGCAGGGACTACACCTTCCTTTACGAGGATGGGCCAGATTATGTCTTCATGGATCAGGCCGATTTCGACCAGGTCACCGTCCCCGGTGCTGTTGTGGGGGACGCGGCCAATTTTATGCTCAGCAACCAACCTGTCTCTATTGCCATGCACGAGGGGGAAGCGCTTTATATTGACCTTCCCGCATCTGTTGTGCTGGAAATTACCTATTCCGAGCCTGGCCTTCAGGGTGACCGGTCAACGGGGGGCACAAAGCCTGCGACTTTGGAAACCGGTTTCGAGATTCAGGTTCCCCTTTTCGTTGAGCAGGGGACCAAATGCAAGGTCGACACGAGAACCGGGGAGTACCTGGGTCGTGTGAGTGACGAGTGAGCGCTAGACGCAAAGCGCGCAAACGCGCCCTCGACGTTCTTTTTAGCGCCGATGTCAAAGAAATAACGCTCGCGCAGGCACTGGAGGACGCTGAACTGATTGCCGCCCGTGAGCCTGAGCGGGCGAGTAGCTGGGCTTACGCCCGGGAATTGGTGCAGGGTGTCGTTGACCACCGCTTGGATATCAATGATGTGTTGGCAGAGACCAGCACCTCGTGGCCACTTGATAGGATGCCCTCTGTCGATCGTGCTGTCTTGCGTCTGGCCGTCTGGGAAATTCTTCACAATCCGGATGTCCCCACAGGGGTGGCAATTTCGGAAGCGGTGGAGTTGGTGTCTGAGCTCAGCACCGAGGCTTCTGGCCCCTTCGTTCATGGGATTCTTGCTGCCATCGCCGAGGGGCAAGGCATCGAACAAACTCAGCCCTAGTTGTGTCCTAGACTGGTGCTCCAACCTGCTTTAAGTGACGTCCTGTGAGGCGCGAAAGGAGGGGCAGATGAGCGCGCGATCCGCACTCTCCGCGCCGGATATCGAACGGACCCTCCGTCGTATCGGGCATGAACTCATTGAAGCTACCCCAGAGGTGGATTCGCTCGTGTTGTTGGGTATTCCCACCCGGGGCGCTGTGCTTGGTCGTCGTTTAGGCAGTGTCATTTCTGAAATTTCGGGTTACGACATCGCAGTGGGCACGCTGGATGTCACGTTATATAGGGACGACCTGGCGGGCGCTGGTCACCGCACCCCGTCTCCCACTGAGATTCCCGAGGGAGGTATCGACGGAAAAGTTGTTGTACTCGTTGACGATGTGTTGTTTTCGGGCAGAACAATCCGCGCAGCGCTTGATGGGCTCACTGCGCTAGGTCGACCTTCGGCCGTAAAACTGGCGGTATTGGTCGACCGTGGGCATCGCGAGCTGCCCATTCGCGCGGATCACGTCGGGAAGAACTTGCCTTCGTCGCTTGCTGAGCGGGTCAGCGTTCGGCTGGTGGAAGTCGACGGCGTCGACGAAGTGGTGGTGGAGGCATGAAGCACTTGCTTTCAGCACACGACCTCAGTCGGGCAGCCGCCATTGGTCTCCTCGACACCGCACTCGAGTTTTCCGCTGTGGCGCAGCGGTCGGTGCCAAAGCTTCCGACTCTGCGCGGCGTGACCATAGTGAACCTATTTTTTGAAGATTCCACCAGGACGAGGCTCTCTTTTGAGGCAGCCGCGAAAAGGCTTTCTGCAGATGTCATGACTTTCCAGGCTCAGGGCTCCAGCGTCTCCAAGGGAGAGAGCTTGAAGGACACGGCGCAGACAGTTGAGGCGATGGGGGCTGACATCATTGTCCTCCGTCACGGGGCAAAAGGAGCGGCACATGAGCTCGCACACTCCGGGTGGGTGGGGACCCCCGTTATCAATGCCGGCGATGGGGTGGGCGAGCATCCCACCCAGGCTCTCCTCGATGCCGCCACCTTGCGAAACCACTTGATGCCCCAACCCCGCGGTTCAGGGTTGGAGGGTCTCCGTGTGGTGATTGTGGGAGATATCGCCCATTCGCGAGTCGCCCGCTCAAATGTCTCTCTCCTGACGACCCTCGGCGCTTCGGTGACCCTCGTCGGGCCGGAGATCTTTATGCCTTCCGAGGTTACCCAGTGGCCGTGTGAGACCCAATCGAGCCTGGATGAGGCAATCGCTGCGAAACCCGACGCCATCATGATGCTGAGGGTCCAAAAGGAACGCATCGACCCTGAGGCACTCAGAGGTCTTGATGAATACATCACCGAATTTAGCTTGACCGCTGCGCGAGCGAATGCGTTGCCTAACCACTCCATCGTCTTGCACCCTGGACCGATGAACCGCGAGGTGGAGATAGCCTCGGAGGTAGCGGATTCATCACGGTCAGTGATCCTTGACCAAGTGAAAAATGGCGTTTCAGTGCGAATGGCGGCGCTGTATGAAGTGTGGGGAGATCACTCGTGAGAGACGTAGTCGTGACCGGGGCATCCCTCATGGGGGCTCCGCCGAGCTCGTTTGCCGTCTCGCGGGGGCGCTTCATCCCGGTAGAGGATGCGTCTCTGGATGCCCACAAGATTGAGGGCGAAGGCCTGGTCGGTCTCCCGGGGCTTGTGGATCTTCACACGCACCTGAGACAGCCGGGGATGGAGCAGGCAGAAACCATCCTCACCGGGTCTCAAGCCGCGGCGTTAGGGGGATTCACGGCCGTGCACGCCATGGCGAACACAACCCCCACGACCGACTCTCCCGAGAGGGTGGACCAGGTCTGGGCCTGGGGGAAAGAGGCCTCCTACGTCGAAGTCCGCCCTGTTGGCGCTGTGACAGTGGGCCTCGAGGGGCAACGCCTGACCGACATCGTGGCGCTGGCCCATTCAACCGGGGCGCCCAGAGTGTTCTCGGACGACGGCCATTGCGTCGACAATCCCCAACTGATGCGGGAGGCGCTCCGTTTGGCTGCCAGTGTGGATGCGGTGATTGCTCAGCACGCGCAGGACCCGCGGTTAACCGTTGGTTCCCAAATGAATGCGGGTGAACTCTCCGAAAGCATCGGTCTGGTTGGTTGGCCGCGAGTAGCTGAAGAGTCCATAATTGCGCGCGATGTTTTGCTGGCCGAGTCTGTCGGGGCCCGCATCCATGTGTGCCATCTCTCGACCGCAGGTTCGGTCGAGGTTGTCGCGTGGGCGAAAAAGCGGGGAATCTCGGTGAGCGCTGAAGTGACACCCCATCATCTCTTGTTGACCGAAGACCTGGTAGCGGGTTCCAATCCACTTTTCAAGGTAAACCCCCCTTTGCGCACGAGGGAGGATACGCTCGCGCTCCGAGAGGCTGTCGCCTCCGGGGTGATCGATGCTGTCGCAACCGACCATGCGCCCCATCCGCAGAGCGCAAAAACTGGGGACTTCGTCACAGCAGCGTTTGGAATGTTGGGGTTAGAGACAGCGTTGGGTGTCGTGATAGAAACATTGGTCACGCCGGGACATATTTCCTGGGAGCAGCTAGCGCGCATTATGTCTGTTACTCCCGCGAGCATCGGCCGAGTAGGTGGGTATGAGACCCCGTTCGGGCTGGGAGAACCCGCACATTTCATCCTGGTGGACCCTCGTGTATCGACACCACAGCCAACGGGAAGCCTCAGCCAGAACAATCCCTTCGCGGACATGAACCTGACAGGAAGGGTTGTGCACACCTTTTTCGCAGGACTCCAGACAATAGACAACGGGCGGCTTGTCACGCCAGCCCAACTCCTCCAACAGAAAGCATCAGCGTGAATCAAGAACAATCAGCCCTAGTTATGCTCGCCCTTATGGCGCTCGCGCTAGCCGGTGCGTGGTGGGGCTGGCGCAGGCGGCGCAATTCCTACTCAGACTGGGCGCAACATTTTGCGTTTTGGGACGGCCAAGAAGAGCTAACACGTCGGTTTGACTGTTTGTATGTCGGAACTTCGGAGGCCGGTCTGCCCCTGCAGCGAGTAGCGGTTGGGCCCCTGAGCTACCGGGCAAAGGCAGAGTTGGGACTGCACCCGACCGGTCTGGTCCTGCGGGCACGTGGTTCGAAAGCCATAGTGTTGCCCGTGGCGGGTTTGAGGGCGGGGCGGGCTACCTGGACTATTGATCGAACCGTTGAGCCCGATGGGTTGCTGATGGTGCAGTGGATACTCGGCCCGCATGTGGTGGAGAGTTATTTTCGACTCGTGGATACGGATCTTGGCCAGATGGTCGACGCAATCAACGCTCTGTCCAAAGAAAGGCAAGCATGAAGTCTGCAGCGGTGCTCGTGTTGGAGGATGGCTCTCGTTTTGAGGGTTATGCCTTTGGGTCTCTCGGACAGCGCCTGGGAGAAGTTGTTTTTTCTACCGGGATGACTGGGTATCAGGAGACACTGACCGACCCCAGTTACGCAGGCCAAATCGTGGTGATGACTGCGCCACACATTGGGAACACAGGCATGAATGATGAGGATGCTGAATCCCGACAAATCTGGGTTGAGGCTTTTGTGGTTCGAGATCTCTCGCCTCGGCCTTCCAATTTCCGCTCGAGTAGGTCCTTGGGGGATGATCTGGTTCGCGACAGCGTGGTGGGAATATCCGGTGTGGACACCAGGGCCATCACGTTGCTGCTGCGTGAAGCGGGTGTGATGCGTGGGGGAGTCTTCAGCGGCGAAGCTCTGGAGCTGACCCCGCAGGAACAACTTGAGGCCGTACTGGCTGGGGATGTGATGGAGGGGCAGAGCCTTTCTGACCGGGTTAGTGTGAAGGCACCCCGCGTTGTGAGCTCGGTAGGGGCGAGTGTCGGAGTGTTGGCGGTACTCGACCTAGGTATCAAAGAATCAACAATTCACGAGCTGGCAGCCAGAGGGTTTGAGGTTCATATATTGCCCGCTCGGAGCTCGTGGATGGAAATTTCGGCGCTCTCCCCGGTGGCGCTGTTCTATTCAAACGGTCCCGGGGACCCGGCGGCGTCTGAGGCTCACGTGGCGGTGCTGCAGGAAGCCCTCCGGGCGAAACTACCCTTTTTCGGAATCTGTTTTGGAAACCAACTACTCGGCCGGGCATTGGGGTTTGGCACGTACAAACTCAAATATGGTCATCGCGGAATCAACCAGCCTGTGCTGGATAAGGCCTCTGGGCGGGTGGAAATTACCGCTCAAAACCATGGCTTTGCCGTGTCAGCACCGCTCGAGGGCGTCCTCGAGTCACCCGCTGGTTTTGGCAGGGTCGAAGTGTCTCACTACAGCCTCAACGACAACGTAGTGGAGGGTCTGCGCGCCCTCGATATCCCTGCATTTTCGGTTCAGTATCATCCCGAAGCTGCTGCCGGGCCACGGGACGCCAACCATCTTTTTGATCGCTTTAGAGACATGGTCATCGCCTCCGTCTCGCCAACAGGGGGAGTGGCCTAAGCATGCCTAAACGCAACGACATCACCAGCGTTCTCGTCATCGGCTCGGGGCCGATTGTTATCGGCCAAGCGGCCGAGTTCGATTACTCGGGGACGCAAGCCTGTCGGGTATTGCGCGAAGAAGGCGTTCGCGTCATCCTGGTCAACTCCAACCCGGCAACCATTATGACGGACCCTGGTTTTGCGGATCAGACCTACATCGAGCCGATCACAACGGCGGTGTTGGAAGCGATCATCGTGAAAGAAAAGCCTGACGCTATCTTGCCCACCTTGGGCGGACAAACCGCCCTCAACGCAGCCATGGCGCTCCACCAAGAGGGGATATTGGAAAAATACGGGATCGAACTCATTGGCGCCTCCTTCGAGGCGATCCAGCGCGGTGAAGACCGTCAGATCTTCAAAGACTTAGTTATCGAATCTGGCGCTGAGGTTGCGAGAAGCCATATCGCTCGAACGGTGGAGGAGGCTCGTGGGTTTGCTGAAGACCTGGGATACCCCCTGGTCATTCGGCCCTCCTACACGATGGGCGGGCTAGGGTCGGGCTTTGCCCACAATGAGGCGGAGCTTGCGCGGATGGTCGGCGATGGCCTCCACAACTCGCCCACCACCGAGGTTCTGCTCGAAGAGTCGATTCTGGGATGGAAAGAGTATGAACTAGAAATGATGCGCGATGGCGCCGACAACACCGTTGTGGTGTGTTCCATCGAGAACGTTGACCCGGTCGGTGTGCACACAGGTGATTCAATAACCGTGGCTCCGGCGTTGACTCTGACGGACCGTGAATATCAGCGCATGCGCGACATAGGCATCGCCATCATTCGAGCGGTTGGAGTCGACACCGGTGGCTGCAACATTCAGTTTGCTGTCGATCCCACCAACGGGCGCATCATCGTGATTGAGATGAACCCGAGGGTGTCTCGCAGCTCTGCTTTGGCCTCAAAAGCAACCGGGTTCCCCATAGCCAAAATCGCTGCGAAACTTGCGCTGGGATACCGCCTGGATGAAATTCCCAACGACATCACCGGGGTGACCCCGGCATCGTTTGAACCCACCCTCGACTACGTGGTGGTCAAGGTCCCGCGGTTTGCCTTTGAAAAGTTCCCCCTCGCGGACCGCTCTCTCACCACCACGATGAAATCTGTGGGGGAGGCGATGGCCTTGGGTCGGAACTTCACCCAGGCCCTCAACAAAGCGTTACGTTCACTTGAGCAAAGAGGAAGCTCGTTCCACTGGGCCCAACAGCCTTCCACCGCGGCTGAACTTGTGGCAGCCTCGGTCGTGCCGACTGACGGTCGGATTGTGACGGTGCAGCAGGCTTTGCGCCAGGGGGCGAGTGTTGAGGAACTCCACACCGCTACGGGAATTGATCCCTGGTTTCTCGACCAAATCCAGTTAATTAACGATGTAGCCGCCGAGGTGGCAGGCGCGCCAGAACTGTCCAGGGAGGTCGCTCACTTCGCCAAACAGCACGGGCTCTCCGACGTGCAGATTGGCTCGCTGAGGGGGATCAGCGAAGAGGAAGTCCGGCATATGCGACATGCTTGGAACCTCCGCCCCGTCTATAAGACTGTTGACACGTGTGCGGGGGAATTCCCAGCCCTCACCCCGTATCACTATTCGAGTTACGACCAGGTTTCTGAAGTGGTCCCTTCCGACCGCAAGAAGGTTGTTATTTTGGGCTCGGGACCCAACCGAATTGGACAGGGCATTGAGTTCGACTACTCCTGTGTTCATGCAGCCTTCGCGCTGCGAGACGCAGGTTTTGAAACCATCATGATTAATTGCAACCCCGAAACGGTTTCTACGGACTATGACACCAGTGATCGGCTCTATTTTGAACCCCTGACGCTTGAGGACGTGCTGGAAATTATTCACCAGGAGAGCTCTGCGGGTGAGTTACTTGGTGTGATTGTTCAATTGGGGGGGCAAACTGCACTTGGCTTAGCCGCCGATCTCGAGGCTGCCGGAGTGCCCGTCCTGGGCACCACCCCGGCCGCGATTGACCTTGCGGAAGAGCGGGGCTCTTTTGCAAGGATTCTTGACGAAGCCGGCCTGGTAGCACCCCGAAATGGCACCGCAATCGACTACCCGGGGGCTCTCCTTATCGCTGAGGACATAGGGTTTCCCGTTCTCGTGCGTCCCAGTTATGTGTTGGGTGGACGCGGGATGGAAATTGTCTACGACCAGCCGTCCCTAGCGGACTATTTCCAGCGGATTGGGGAATTTGCCATTGTGGGCCCCTCCGCACCGCTGTTAGTGGATCGGTTCCTTGACGATGCCGTAGAAATTGATGTCGACGCTCTTTTTGATGGCGAAACCCTCTACATCGGTGGGGTCATGGAGCACATCGAAGAAGCGGGGATTCACTCTGGTGATTCCTCCTGCACGTTGCCGCCGGTGACCCTTGGGCGTGACGTCGTCGCGGCAGTGTGTGACGGGGTGGAAAAACTTGCTCGAGGTATCGGGGTGAGGGGCCTGATAAACGTCCAATTTGCGGTCGCGGCGGGGGTCCTTTACGTCCTGGAGGCAAATCCTCGCGCAAGTAGAACAGTGCCTTTTGTCTCTAAGGCCCTGGGGATCCAGTTGGCGAGGGCTGCGGCGCTTGTGATGACGGGCTCGCGGATCAGTGAGCTCATCGACCAGGGAATTTTGCCCGAGCGCGATGGTCGTTCGGTCCCCGCTTCGTCGCCGGTGTCCGTAAAAGAAGCGGTGTTGCCGTTCAAGCGTTTCAGAACCCCCGCCGGTGACATCGTTGACTCCATCTTGGGCCCCGAAATGCGATCCACCGGAGAGGTGATGGGAATTGCTCCTTCATTCCCCGAAGCGTTCTCCAAAAGTCAGGACGCAGCATATGGCGGGTTGCCACGATCGGGAACCGTTTTTGTTTCCGTTGCCGATCGCGATAAGCGAGCTGTCATCCTCCCTATTTTGCGTCTCTCCCAGATGGGGTTTGAGCTCATTGCTACGGAGGGAACGGCAGAAACCCTGGGGCGCTACGGGATCGCCACCACCGTTATTCGCAAACACACCGAGGCCGATTTGGAATCTGAAGGTCCGAGCATTGTTGATCTCATCCACGCCGGCTCGATCGATATGGTGATCAACACCCCCCGGGGTCGAAGCGCCCGAGCCGATGGTTATGAAATCCGCACCGCGACCGTGGCGGCAGATAAGGCTCTGTTCACCACGATTGCGCAACTGGGCGCTGCGGTGGCCTCTTTGGAGTTCCAATCCGACACGCCTTCGGTGAAAAGCCTTCAAGACTATGCGAAGGACCGCGAGTCGTGAATTTTGGCGACACTCTGCACCACTTGACATCCGAGGGCCCGGCGCTGTGTGTGGGGATTGACCCGCACCCGAGCATTCTGGCGACATGGGGATTTCCCGACACCCCAGCGGGACTCGAGGGCTTTATCGATGTTCTCATGGAGGCACTGGCCGAGGCGGAGTGCTTAATAGTTAAACCACAGGTTGCGCTGTTTGAGCGACACGGTATTCAAGGAATGTCCGTGCTTGCGACACTTCTGGGTCGTCTTAGGGTGGGGGGTGTTCTGAGCATTGGTGATGGCAAGAGGGGAGATATTGGCAGCACAATGGCGGGATATGCCACCGCGTGGCTTACCCCCGGCGCAGACTTCGAAGTAGACGCCCTCACGGTGAGCCCCTATCTCGGAGTGGGAGCGCTCGCCCCCGCTCTGGAGCTTGCTGCTTCCTTCAACAAAGGAATATTCGTCCTCGCAGCCACCAGTAATCCCGAGGCTACGAGCGTGCAGGCTGCGGTCACGGCCTCTGGGCAATCTGTTGCCTCCGAGGTACTTTCAGGTGTCGCTGATTTTGTCTCAGCCAACCCACAAGCGAAGCGGTCTCTCGGGGTGGTGGTCGGAGCAACGGTAGACCAACGAGCACTCGGTATCGACCTGGCACAACACACTTTCATGCCGATTTTGTCGCCGGGTTTCGGAGCGCAGGGAACTCCGCTTGCTCGAGCCAGAGGGCTCTTCCCGAAACAACGGTGTGTCATTGCTGTTGCTGCCCGCTCCCTCCTCAGCGGCGGAGCCGAGGGGTTCGCGGGGACTCTCCGGGCGGCTTCGAAGGAGCTGGACGCGTGAGCTTTGATGCCCACGGAGCGTCCGCACTCGGTGTTGAGCGGAGACGTGCCCGAGCGGAACTAAAGTCGCAAATCGCTGTTGGTCACCTGAACATTCTCGAGCTCTACGATTCTGCCGAAGCCACAGCAGATAGCGTTCTGGCGGGACTGAGGGTTTCGTGGTTTTTAGGCTCAATTCCCGGGATGGGTGCAATCAAAGTTTCCCGGGTTCTCGAACGAACAGGGGTTTTGCCCACCGCAACGCTTGGCGGTCTCCGGGTAAGACAGCGTGCAGCTCTGCGTCGCGAAGTCGTTGCGCTATTCCGACATTACTACCGCCATCTCCGCGGGCAACTCGTGATAATTGTTGGCCCCAGTGGTGTGGGCAAGGGCACCATTGCTCGCTGGATACTGGAGCATCATGAAGGCTTCGCACTGAGTGTTTCTGCGACCACCCGTTCGCCCCGTGCGGGGGAGCGCGACGGCGATCACTATTTTTTTGTCAGCGAAGCGGAGTTTGATGAGATGGTGCGAAACGAGGAACTTCTGGAGTGGGCGCTTGTCCATAAAAAGTTTCGTTATGGAACGCCACAGTTCGCCGTGGAGCGCCAGCTGGATGAAGGGACCAATGTGATCTTGGAGATTGATATTCAAGGTGCTCGGGCCGTGCGGCGCAGGATCCGAGACGCGCTGACGGTATTTATCGAACCACCCAGCTTTGAAGAGTTGGAGCGCCGTCTTGAGGGCAGGGGGACGGAAGACACCGCTGAGAGGCGACGTCGTCTCCGCACGGCCAGGGCCGAGTTGAAGACCTCGGGGGGCTGGGATGGATTGGTGACAAACCATGACGTCGCAGAGGCAGGGCAAAGCATCGTAGACTTAGTCCATGCCTCACTTGAGGCGAAAGCTTTCAAGGAGTAATTTATGTCTAACCGCGATGGAATCATTAAGCCCCCGATTGACGAACTGTTGACAAAGGTTGATTCGAAGTATCAGCTCGTGATATTCGCTTCCAAGCGCGCGCGTCAGATCAATGATTACTACTCTGATTTGGGCGATGGCAGCATTTATGACCACGTTGGACCGCTTGTTTCCTCGACTGTTGAAGAGAAATCACTGAGCATTGCGCTGAGAGAAATCAACGAGGGCAAACTCGTTCTGCAGCACAACCCAGAGTAAGGTTCATGGCGCTGATTGCCCCTTCCACGCCCCGCATCGTCGTCGGCGTTACGGGGGGCATAGCTGCTTACAAAGCGGTGAGTCTTGTGCGAGCGCTTGTGAAGCGTGGCGCAGACGTGACGGTCATTCCGACAGAGTCGGCTCTCAAGTTTGTCGGTCGTCCCACCTGGGAGGCCATCTCCCGCAACCCTGTCGCCACCGAGCTATTTGATGATGTAGCCACCGTGCGCCACGTGTCTCTTGGGCAGGAGGCCGATCTCATTGTTATCGCTCCGGCCACGGCTCATTCCATAGCGTCTTTGGCCGCTGGTCTCGCGGGAGATTTGTTGGGCACCACGGTGTTGGCCTCTCGGGCACCTCTGCTCATCGCGCCGGCGATGCACACGGAAATGTGGGACCACGCGAGTGTCCGAGCGAACATTGACATTCTCGTGTCGAGGGGTGTGCATATTCTGGGGCCCGCTACCGGGGAGCTCACGGGGGGAGATGTTGGGGCTGGCCGCATGGTCGAGGCAGATGAGATTGCTCAGGCGGCATGGGCTTTGCTTGCGCCCCAGAATCTTGCGGGGAAGACCGTTTTGATTTCAGCAGGGGGCACAAGGGAGGCTCTCGATCCGGTGCGCTTTCTGGGCAATCGGTCCACCGGTGAAATGGGCGTTGAGTTGGCACGCGCCGCCCAGGCTCGTGGCGCGAAGGTTGTTCTGGTGGCCGCAAACTTGGAGGTTTCCGCCCCAGCGGGGGTGGAAGTGCTCCCAGCTCCCACCGCGGCGGCGATGCGCGATGTGATGGTGAGACGGGCGCCTGACGCCGACGTGATTTTTCTTGCGGCTGCTGTAGCCGATTGGGTTCCTGAGGCTCCCTCCGTCCACAAGCTCAGCAAGAAGGACATGGGGGATACCTTTTCTCCCACTTTGGTGCGAGCCCCCGATATTGCCTCTGAGCTGGGAGCCATCAAGCGAGCTGATCAGTTGCTGGTGGGGTTCGCTGCGGAGACAATGAAAGATCCGGCGGAGCGCGAAATCTCCGCGCGAAAAAAACTTGGCGCAAAGAACCTCGATGCGGTTGCTGTGAATGAGGTGGGTGAGCAGGTAGGCTTTGGGAACGTTGAAACGACTTTGACACTGTTTACCAGCGCGAGCCCGCAGTCATGGTCGGTCACAGGAAAGAAAAATTCCGTTGCGGGGCGACTGATGGATGCTCTGCTCGACCGATAGGTAGGGCTCATGAAGTTTTTCAGTTCAGAATCGGTGACCGAGGGTCACCCGGACAAAATGTGCGACCAGATTAGCGACGCACTCCTGGACGCTTTTCTTGCTGGTGATAAGGGTTCGCGGTGCGCGATTGAATCTCTTAGCGCAGGCAACATGATTCACGTCGCGGGTGAAGTCACCTCTGCCACTGATGTTGATGTCGAAGGCGTGGTGCGCGACCTTGTCCGCAGCATCGGATACACAGACCAGTCTTTTGGTATCGACGCCGACGGTTTCGATTGGCATCTGTCGTTAGGAAAGCAGTCCCCCGATATAGCCGCGGGGGTCGACAAGGCCCTCGAGTCCCGCGACGGATCCTCGAGCGACCCCTATGACTCCTTAGGCGCTGGCGATCAAGGAATCATGTTCGGCTACGCCACCAACGAAACGGAATCGTTCATGCCGATCCCGCTGTGGCTTTCTCACCGACTCGCTCAACAGCTAGCCACCGCCCGCAAGAGCGGCCTGGTCGACTATTTACGTCCCGATGGGAAAACTCAGGTCACTATCGGCTATGAAAACGGTATTCCTGTCGAGGTGAACACCATCGTCATTTCCACACAGCACCACCCAGGGATTTCAAATGAACAAATCAGCCGTGACGTGAGAGAACACGTCATCGCTCCCATGCTCGAGCTGGTCGACCTCGATAGCTCTTCCACCCGCTACCTCATCAATCCCAGCGGAGACTTCGTCACCGGTGGACCCGATGGGGATGCCGGTCTAACGGGGCGGAAAATTATCGTGGACACCTATGGTGGAGCTGCCCGACATGGTGGGGGTGCCTTTAGCGGCAAAGACCCCACAAAGGTTGACCGCTCCGCTGCGTATGCTCTGCGCTGGGTCGCAAAAAATGCCGTCGCGGCGGGTCTTGCGGATAAAATCGAACTCCAAGTTTCCTATGCGATTGGCACCGCTCACCCCGTCAGCCTTTTCGTGGAGACCTTTGGGACAGAAAAGGTGTCCGTTGAGGCAATAGAGAAGGCTGTTCTGGACACCTTTGATTTGCGGCCCCGCGCGATTATCGAGGAACTCGAGCTGCTCACCACCTCCTACCTCCCCACTGCCGCTTATGGGCACTTTGGCCGGATGGATGTTGACTTTCCCTGGGAGCGCCTGAACAAAGTGGAGGATTTGCGCCAAGCTAGTGGATTGTGAGCCCAACCCGTCGTATCGCGCAGGTCATTCTCGAAACGAGGTTGCCGCAGCTCGATCGGCTTTTTGACTACGAAATCCCCCCTCATCTAGAAGTTTCCGTGGGATCGAGGGTCAAAGTCCCTCTGAGGCAGCGCAAAACCCCCGCCACGGGCTTCGTGGTGGCGGTCGTGGAAGAATCCGATCACCGAGGCGCCTTAGCCCTGGTGATTGACGTGGTGGGCCAGGTCCCGTTGATGGGCGCGGAGCTGTGGGAATTAGCCGAGGGTATCGCCGCACGTCAAGCGGGGAGCGCTGCGGATGTGTTGAGGTTGGCCATTCCGCCCCGTTATGTGCGGGCGGAGAAGAAATGGCTTGAGTCGTTGAAGCTCCCCCTGTCCGATTCGGAACCCGTTGCAGCACCAGTGTTCGAAGAGGAGTATCCCGCGGAGGCGTGGGACGGGATGCTCGAGAGCGGCTCGCGCACCGCGCTTTACCTTCCCCACGGGGTCCGCGAACTAAGCAGCGGAGAATCCGTGCCTCGGGGGGCTGTGACGGTGTCACGTATTGCTCAGTCGGTTCTGTCCCAGGGAAAATCCCTCCTCGTGGTTGTGCCCACCTGGCGCCACATTGCCTTTTATGAAGCCGCTTTGCGGGAATGGGCTCCCGAGCACTCGATGGCTGTCTTACACACGGATATGCCGCCTTCAGAGCGCTATCTGGAGTATCTTCGGTGCCTGGAAGACCGGCCCGTGGTCGTGCTGGGGACCAGGCACGCGGTGTATGCACCCGCGTTTCAATTGGGCGCCATTGTGATTGTGGATGACACCGATGAAAGCCATTCTGAACCACTTGCCCCTTACCCACATACGCGAGATGTTGCCCTGCTGCGGCAAAATTTGAAAGGGTGCGCCGTAGTGTTTGCAAGCGTTGTCCACGGTATGGGTGTCACGAGGTGGAGTGAGCAGGGATATGTCACTCGGGTTGCCCCCACTACGAGCAATCGAGCACAGGTGATTCCCACGGAGTTGGCCGTAGGCGTCAGCGGGGGTCAAGCGCCTGCTCGCCTACCCTCACAGGCTTTCCGGGCAGCAAAGGAGGCGCTCGCCGAAGGGCCCGTGCTCGTGCAAGTCTTTCGCGCCGGTTACTCCACGGGGTTAGCGTGCGCGGGGTGTGGCGAGCGCGGGTTTTGCAGGGCCTGTCATGGGCCTCTTCGCCTCATAGCCCAGGGCAGGCGACCCCAGTGCGCTTGGTGCGGGGTACCGGACACGTCGTGGAGATGCGAGACCTGCCAAGGGAAGGAGCTCGTTCCCCGGGGGCACGGAATTGGCCGGACTATTAGCGATATTGGAAAAGCTTTCCCCACGGTGCCGGTAATTCGCTCAGACGGCGAGAACCGGGTTTTGCGCGTACCCAGCACCCCGGCTCTGGTGATTGCCACCAGGGGCGCCGAACCCCTGGCAGAGGGGGGCTACCAGGCTGCTTTACTCCTCGATGGCGCCGCCATGCTCTCGAGGGAGTCCCTGGGCGCGCTCGAGGATTCCCTGCACGCTTGGGAGGGCGCCATCGCCCTCCTGCGCCCCACAGGGACCGCGTACCTGGCTGATGTGACGGGGCTGCCTGCCCTGGCGGTCACCTCTGGCCGATACGAACAACTGCTCCGCCACGAACTTGCCGAGCGACAGAGCCTGAAACTGCCACCGGCAATCCGCATAGCCAGTGTTTCGGGGCCTCCCGCTCTGGTGAGCAAGGCCCGAGAAGCACTTGAGGCGACAGGCGCGATCAGCGACGTCTTGGGGCCCGTCGAAGCAGAGCTTGGGGCAGTGAGGATCATCGTACGGTTCAGCTACACCCAGGGAGCTGTGGTCACGGCGGAGCTTCGGGCTCTGCGCAACAAACTGGCGGTGGGATCCTCCAAGGGCCAACCTGAGCGATTGCGCATCGTGGTGGATGACCCCGATCGCCTCGATTCTCTGCTCCATGACTAGTCAATTTTTAGCCTCGGTAAGCTGGGACCAATGAGAGTCCTTTTTGCCGGCAGCCCCGAGGCCGCTCTGCCGTGCCTTCAGGCGCTCCTTGACACCCCTGCGGAGGTGGTGGGTGTCCTCAGCCAGCCTGCGAAGCCGGTGGGGCGAAAAAAAATTCTGACCGACACCGCCGTATCGAGGTTCGCCAAGGGTCTCGATCTGCCTTTGCTAACCCCAGACAGTTCGGAGGAAATTGTTCAGGCGGTGCGGCAATGGACGCCAGACGTAGCCATAGTGGTGGCTTATGGGCGATTCCTGTCACGAGCCGTGCGGGAATCTGTCCCCGGGGGATGGTGGAATGTTCATTTTTCCCGGTTGCCTCGATGGCGAGGAGCTGCTCCCGTAGCCCATGCGATACTCGCCGGTGACACACTCACCGGTGTCACCGTATTCCGAATCGATGAGGGTCTCGATACTGGAGATATTGCCCATACGCAGGATTACCTGCTTCCCTCGGGCGCGAGCGCCTCGGAGGTGTTGACGACCCTGTCCCACAGGGCTGTGGAGCCTATGAAGCAACTGGTGGCGGAACTTGAGGCTGGATCGGTGCAGACATCGCCCCAAAAGGGCGAGCCGTCCTTTGCCCCTAAACCCGGGCCGACTTTTGGGCTCATGGAGTGGAATCTTCCTGCGCCAACGCTCTATCAACGCTTTCTTGCTTCCACGACCGAACCAGGCGCCTACACGCTTCGGGCCGACACCCTCCACCGGCTTAACATCCTTGGTTTGGCGCTTGCACCAGACCACCGGCTCTTGGCTCCTGGGGAGCTAGACATGGTGGAGGGAGAAGTTTTCGTGGGGACCGCTACCCACCCCCTTCGCCTTGGCACCCTTCAACCGTCTGGAAAGTCAATGATGCCGGCCATCGATTGGTTCCGCGGTGTGCCGCAGGGTGTGACCCTTGGGAATTAGCCGGGTGAGCGCGCGCAGTGTTGCCTACCAGGTGCTTCTCGAGGTGGAGCGAGAGGCTGCCTACGCAAACCTCGTGCTGCCCCCAGCATTGGCAGCGAGTGGTCTCAGCGAGAGAGACAAAGCACTCACAACGGAGTTGGTGTATGGCTCTGCCCGGCGCGAGGGGGAGCTCGATGTGGTTATTGCCGGCGCATCGGGGCGCTCTCTGGGGGAGCTGCAGGTGGAAGTCCTGGTTGTATTGCGCCTAGGGGTTTACCAAATGCTCTATCTCCGGGTGCCCGATCACGCCGCTGTGGACGAATCTGTGTCGCTGGCAAAAAGCCAAGGTTTACAACGTGCTTCCGGTCTGGTGAACGCCATCCTGCGAAATGTCACAAGGCGACCTGCCGCCCATTGGCAGGAAATTATCGATGCTGATGCACGGGTAGTGTCCTCTCATCCCGTGTGGATTGCTGAAGCCTTTGATGCTGCGCTCCAGCAAAGTGTTGGCGCGGGAGAGCTGGCGGAGGCGCTGGAAGCTCACAACGTGTCACCCAAGGTAACCCTCGCTCATTTGCCGGGGCTTTCGGTCCCCGGTGGTTCCTCGACGGAGTTTTCCCCCCTGGGGGAGGTCCTCCAAGGCGGGAATCCTGCTGGTGTAACCGGTGTGCCCGAAGGAATCATCCGAGTTCAGGATGAAGGGTCTCAACTGGCGGCCCTTCTTCTCTCGCGAGTGCAACCGCTGCAGCCTGCGGAGGTGGTGCTGGATCTGTGTTCTGGTCCTGGTGGGAAAACCGCAGTGCTCGCTGCGGAAGCTCTTGGAGTGGGAGCGCATGTTGTTGCCTGGGAAAAGGCTCCACATCGTGCACGCCTTGTGGAAAAATCTGTCGCGGCGATTGTTCGGAGGAATCCCAACACAGTTGTCGTTGCTACCGGCGATGCGCTCGAGATTCCAGCAGAGCCCGGGTCTTTCTCCCGTGTTTTGGTGGACGCTCCCTGCTCGGGTCTTGGCGCGCTTCGCCGGCGCCCCGAAGCCCGCTGGCGGAAATCTCCCGACGACATCCCAGCTTTAGTTGACCTTCAACTCGCTCTGCTCTCCCGCGCCCTTGAACTGGTAGCGCCCGGTGGAATAGTGGCCTATGTCACCTGTTCTCCGATGGCGGAAGAGACCGTTGACGTCGTGGCGGCTGTGTGTGCTGTGAACCGCGAGTGTGAGCTCATTGACACTCCAGCCGTCTTAGACCGGGTGTCAAAGAAGCCCGTTGTCGGGGCCAGACGTGGCAGCGCCGTGCAGTTGTGGACCTATCGGCACGGTTGTGATGACATGTTCATTCAACTCATTCGGCGGACCGAATCGGTAGTCTGAGAGAGTGCATCTCCGAATCCACCCCAGCATTCTTTCCGCAGATTTCGTCAACCTTGAAAGGGAAGTATCCCGGATTCCCAGTGCCGACGCCGTCCACGTGGATGTAATGGACAACCACTTTGTGTCGTCACTTACTTTTGGCCCGCAAATGGTGAAACGCCTCGTGGAGGTATCCCCGGTGCCCCTGGACGTCCACCTCATGGTGGAGGACGCTGATGAAAATGCCAGGATTTATGCTGATCTGGGAGCCCAGTCCGTAACGTTCCACATTGAGGCTGCTGTGTCTCCGCAGGCAATCATTGACTCGCTCCACGATCGCGGAGCCAAAGCAAGCGTTGCTTTCAAACCGGGCACACCTCTATCGCCCTATCGTGAGCTTTTCCACACGGTTGACATGATTTTGATCATGACGGTGGAACCAGGTGCTGGCGGGCAAGCTTTCCTTGGCGACATGATGTCGAAGCTGGATGAGCTAACGGCCTATTTGGACTCACAGGGCCTGTCCCCGATGGTTCAGGTGGACGGGGGTATTACGGTAGAGACTCTGCCCCGAGCGCTTAGGCATGGAGCAAACACGTTCGTAGCGGGATCCAGTGTGTATGGACACGGTATCCCGGAAGAAAATATTGCGGCGCTACGATTCGCCGCAGGACAAGGAAAAGCATGAGCGCGACAAAGCCTGAAATCGAACCCCGCATGGAACCAGCACCTACCGTGCTGGTGTCGGTTGACGTCCTCGAGGGAACGGGGGAGGTCGCAGCACCTGGTGCCTCCGTTGAGGTTCACTATCTGGGCGTTGACTACGACAGTGGCGAAGAGTTCGATTCCTCGTGGAGCCGCGGTCAGAGCATCGAGTTCCCCCTCTCGGGTCTTATCCGTGGTTGGCAAGAGGGGATCCCCGGCATGAAGGTCGGCGGACGCCGTGAGCTTGTCTGTCCGCCGGAGTGGGCCTACGGTCCTGCCGGTGGAGGACACCGCCTCTCTGGCCAAACTCTCGTTTTTGCTATTGATCTGCTCGCCACCAAGAATCCCTAAGCGATATCCTGGGGTGGTGAAAACCTTCGAGGAACTTTTTCAACATCTCACCCTTCAGCGAGACTCCCGTCCTGCGGGTTCCAGAACGGTGGAATTGCTGGATGGGGGAGTGCACGAAATTGGGAAAAAAGTGGTTGAGGAGGCCTCCGAGGTGTGGATGGCTGCCGAGCACGAGAGCCCCGCGGAGCTAGCGGAGGAAATTTCCCAACTTATTTACCACCTGCAGGTGTTAATGGTGGCCAAAAATCTCACCCCTGAGGATGTGTATCGCACGCTATGACCGATAAGCCTTTGCGCGTTGCCGTCCCCAACAAGGGCACTCTGTCAGAGACAGCTGTCGAGATGTTGGTTGAAGCTGGCTATGTGGGCCGCCGAGATTCTCGCGCGCTGACCGTACCGGATGCGAAAAACGACGTGGAATTTTTTTATCTCCGTCCCAAAGACATCGCCACCTATGTGGGTTCAGGTGCCCTGGACGTGGGGATTACCGGCCGCGATCTGTTGCTGGACTCTGATTCACCATCGATCGAGATCGAAGCGTTAGGGTTTGGCGCATCGACCTTCCGTTTTGCTGCCCCTGCGGCCCTGGATTCACTCCAGAAGCTCGAGGGTAAGCGCGTTGCCACCTCCTACCCGGGATTGGTGACATCGTTTCTCGCCGGGCATGGAGTCACACCGGTCATTGTCACCTTGGATGGGGCGGTGGAATCGGCAGTAAAGCTCGGTGTGGCAGATGCGGTTGCAGATGTCGTTTCTACCGGGGCGACCCTGAAGGCCCAAGGTTTGGAAGTTTTTGGCCCGGTCATCCTTGAGTCCGAAGCTGTCCTTATCGCCCGTGACGCAACGATTGCAGGAATCGAGACTCTTCGTCGGCGACTGCGAGGCGTATGGGTTGCCAAGCAGTATGTGCTGATGGATTACGACCTTCCGCTGTCACTCCTGGAACAGGCCTCTGCAATCACCCCTGGGCTCGAGTCGCCCACGGTGTCGCCTTTGCGTGACCCCGAGTGGGTCGCTGTTCGCGCAATGGTGTCACGTGGAGACGTCAACGTCGTGATGGATCAGCTTTATGCCTTGGGTGCGCGAGCGATTCTTGTGTCCGCGATCCACGCTGCCCGGATCTAATGGCTCTGTCGATCAGGGTTATTCCCTGTCTCGATGTCGATGGTGGTCGCGTTGTCAAAGGCGTGAATTTCGAAAACCTTCAGGACGCTGGAGACCCTGTGGAGCTTGCCGCGCTGTATTGCGAACAAGGTGCTGATGAGCTAACTTTTCTCGATGTCAGCGCTACCCTAGAATCCCGCGACACCACGTTTGATCTGGTGCGCCACACCGCGGAAAATATTTTCATTCCCCTCACCGTGGGTGGCGGGGTCCGTTCCGTTCTCGACGTGGGAAAGCTGCTCGAATCCGGCGCTGATAAAATTAGTGTCAACAGCGCCGCACTCGCCAGACCCGAACTCTTGGACGAAATTTCTGGCCACTTCGGTTCTCAGGTGTGTGTGATTTCCGTCGACGCCAAGCGCGATGCCTCTTTCCCCTCCGGCTTTGTCGTGACCACGCACGGGGGGCAAAAAAGTGCCGGGCGCGACGCGTTGGCCTGGGCGGTGGAGGCTATTGAGCGGGGGGCCGGGGAGTTATTGCTGAACTCGATCGACGCAGATGGAACCAAGAAGGGGTTCGACGTGGAGATGTTAGAAAGCTTTCGACCCCTCGTGTCGGTCCCGCTCATTGCGTCTGGGGGTGCAGGGTCAGCCGGTGACGGGGTCGCTGCATATCTCGCTGGGGCGGATGCCGTGCTGGCTGCATCGATTTTTCACCACGATAAAGTGAGTATTTCCGAGGTCAAGGATCATCTACAGAGGGCAGGAGCGGTGGTTCGATGACACAGAACTGGGTAGTGCCCACCGCCGAGGACGTGGTGGGGCGTGCGGTATTCAATGACCAGGGTCTCATACCTGTTATCGCCCAGGATGCTTCCTCCCGGGATGTATTGATGTTGGCGTGGATGAACAAAGATGCTCTCCAGTTGACCCTTCGGGAAGGCCGCGTGACGTATTTTTCCCGCTCCCGCGGCGAGCTATGGAGAAAAGGTGACACCAGTGGTCACATCCAGCACGCCACCAGGATCCTTCTCGATTGCGATGGTGACTCTCTTCTGATGGATATCCATCAACAAGGCCCTGCCTGCCACACTGGTTCACAAAGCTGTTTTGACGTGGGGAACGCTGGTGAGTGACACCACCTTGGATGAATTTCTCGCGCAGTCGAGCACCCGAAATGTCACTCCGGTGCTTCGCCGCCTATTTGTTGATAGTGAAACTCCCATGGGCCTTTATCGGAAACTCGGCAACAGCCTCGGCTCTTTTCTCCTTGAATCCGCCGATCAGGCCGGAAAATGGTCCAGGTATTCGTTCCTGGGTGTCTCTGTACACGGGATACTGAGCGAGTCCGACGGCGTGAGCTCCTGGCGTGACTGCGGGATGAGCGCAGAAGAAGCGTTTGGTGGAGAAGTCCCCCCAAAGCCCTTAGAGGCACTGCGCGCTCTGAATGCCCACTGGCTCAGCGAACCCGTCCCGGGGATGCCCCCGTTTCCTGGCGGACTGGTGGGCCACATTGGCTGGGATATGGTGCGCGAGCTCGAGAATCTCCCTCAGGTACCCGGGTCAACCCACGATGTACCGCCCCTCTTTCTTTCGCTGGTGAAAGATTTTGTCGCGATTGACCACCACACCTCGGAGGTGATTCTGGTAGCGCTTGTTCATCGCCACCAGGGCGCCACTGGTGGTGACTTCGCCGACGCAGTCGCTCGCCTCGATGCCCTCCATCAAACGCTCGCTCAACCCAGTCCCTCCACTCTGCATCGCCGGCAGGAAATTGTTGACCTCGCGCCCACGCCCAGCCTCGACAAGGGTCGATTTTTGGACATGGTCCAGCGAGCAAAGCAACACATCCGGGATGGTGATGTTTTCCAAGTTGTCTTGTCCCAGGCCTTCCATCAGGAAGTGACGGCCAGTGCCCTGGAGGTTTACCGGGTATTGCGTCAGGTTAACCCCAGCCCCTATATGTATCTCTTGGAGTGCGAAAACAGTGGCGGAGTTCCCTACCAGGTCGTCGGTTCCTCACCCGAGGCCCTCGTCACCATTACCGGCAACCGTGTGGTCTCTCACCCGATTGCAGGGTCGAGGCCGCGTGGCACGACTCCAGAAGAAGATGGTGAGTATTCACAGTCGCTGAGGGCCGACCAGAAAGAAAAGTCGGAGCACTTGATGCTTGTTGATCTGGCCAGAAACGACTTGTCGAAAATCGCCCAGGCGGGTTCTGTTGATGTCACAGAATTTATGCATGTTGAGCGTTTTAGCCACATCATGCACCTGGTGTCGACGGTGGAAGGCTTGCTCCGGCCTGGCGTCACCAGTGTCGAGGTTTTTGAGGCCACTTTTCCCGCAGGGACCCTGTCGGGTGCTCCAAAACCGAGGGCTTTGGAAATCATCGACGAACTAGAGCCCGTCCAACGCGGCGTTTATGGGGGAGTTGTGGGGTATTTCGGGCACAGTGGAGATGCCGATCTTGCCATCACCATTCGGACACTGTGGATGAGCGAAGGTCATGCCATCGTTCAGGCGGGCGCAGGAATTGTGGCAGATTCGGACCCCGAGGCGGAATACCTCGAAACCATCCACAAGGCCAGTGCCCCCACGAGGGCGATTCACCTGGCCAATGCCCTCACGTCAGGAACAGCATGAAAGCCGCCCACCATCTTTTCTCGCTCGGCGGGCTGGGCCTTGCGCTCATCGCCTTCACGCTGCGCTGGTGGCAAGGTGTGCTCACTACCGGGGCCGAGTTTTCCCTCGTCGGTACGCAGGCGGAGCCTGTTGCCTGGAGCATGACCCTGGCGGCGGGAGCAAGCTACACCGCCGCGCTACTCCTGCGCGGCGTGGTGAAGCGGGTAGCGCTTGGCCTTCAAGCTGTGCTGGCAGGAGGGGCTGCAAGTGCTCTTCTGATGACAACAGGCTTCCCCGCAACTGCACTCGAGCGCGTGATTGCCAGCTCGACGGGAATCTCCGGGCCGGCTGCGTTGGAGGGGCTGGAAACGATTGCGGCCACAGGTTCTGAGCTTTTTGCCATGTTCTCTCTTTCTGCGGCAGCCATTGGCGGCGTGCTGGGGCAATTTGGCCCCCGCAATTCTTCGCAACGCGACCGATTCTCGAGGGACACGACCACCTTTGATGATTCCCAAGGGGCTTGGGATTCCCTGAGTGATGGCTTAGACCCGACCACGTAGACTGAGCGTACGACCTTCCAAGGAGCACGATGAATACCAGTATCGAACCCGGCCACGGCCATTCTCCCGCGGCATGGACCGCCGTCATCCTCATGATCATCATGATTTCCGTGGGAACAGTGGCTTTCTTTTTTGGCGTGTGGTGGCTCGTGATTGCCAGTTTGATTGCTGCGATTGCCAGTTGGGGCGTGGGGTTCATCCTCTCAGCGATGGGATGGGGAGCCAACGGGCCGAAGTATCAGCCCAAGGGACATTAGGTGCTGACGGCCCTCTTCCAGGGTGCACATGAGGACGCTGCTCGCCGAGAGCAATCTGTGCCTCTGCACGACATTGAGGAACGTGCTCGTAAGGCCCGACCTGTTAGGGACACGCTCGAAGCATTAGCGCCCCGTCATTCTGTTCACGTCATTGCAGAGATTAAGCGGAAGAGTCCCTCAAAAGGGGACTTAGCCGCCATTGCGGACCCCGTCGCCCTGGCTCGTGAGTATCAATCCGGCGGCGCCAGCGTGATCAGTGTCTTGACCGAGGGGCGGCGCTTTGGCGGTTCCTTAGAGGACTTATCCGCCGTTTCCGCCGCCGTCACCATTCCCGTTTTGCGAAAAGATTTCCTCGAAACGGAGTATCAGATTATCGAAGCCAGAGCGTATGGAGCAGACCTGGTGTTGCTGATCATGGCGGGGCTGACCGACGAGCGGGCTCTGCGCCTTCTGGGCGTCGCAAAAGAGTGGGGAATGCAGGCGCTCGTGGAGGCTCACACGCCTCAGGAAGTGGACCGAGCGATCGGGATTGGCGCCGACATTGTCGGGGTAAATGCGAGGGACCTGAGTACCTTCGAGCTTGACCCTACGCTCTTTAGCGCCATGGTTCCCCGGTTCCCCGATGGAGTGATTCGGGTTGCAGAGTCAGCGGTGGCGGATTCACAGGATGTCACCCGCTACCGTGAGCAGGGAGCGCACGCCGTGTTAGTGGGCGAAGCACTTGTTACCGGAGAGAACCCCCAGCAACGGGTGAAGGAGTTTGTGGCCGCATGAGCGAAAAACTGTCCCTGGCAGAAGGACCTTACTATGGCGAGTTCGGTGGGAGATTTGTCCCCGAATCGCTGATCCACGCCCTGGATGAGCTCGAAGGCGCCTACAAGACTGCCAAGCGTGACCCCGTGTTCCAGGCGGAGCTTGCAGAGCTGCACAAGACCTACTCGGGGCGCCCGTCGATTATTACGGAAGCTCACCGCTTTGCCGAGCACTGTGGTGGGGCACGGATTTTCCTCAAAAGGGAAGATCTCAACCACACTGGTAGCCACAAAATCAATAACGTCTTGGGGCAGGCCCTTCTCGCTAAGCGTCTGGGTAAAAGCCGCCTCATTGCGGAAACAGGCGCCGGGCAACACGGGGTCGCAACCGCCACCGCAGCCGCGCTAATGGGTATGAGTTGCGTGGTGTACATGGGGGAGGTCGACACCGAACGTCAAGCGCTGAATGTCGCGCGGATGCGCCTACTGGGTGCCGAAGTGGTGGCTGTCAAAACCGGTTCACGAACTCTGAAAGACGCCATCAACGATGCGATGCGCGACTGGGTGTCGAGTGTCGAGGACACCCACTATCTCCTGGGTACCGTGGCCGGTCCGCACCCTTTCCCCCTTATGGTGCGGGACTTTCATTCCATCATTGGCATCGAAGCGAGAGCTCAGATGTTGGAGCTCACCGGCAGTCTCCCCACGGCCGTCACCGCCTGTGTGGGGGGCGGTTCCAACGCCATGGGGATATTCCACGCGTTTTTGGATGATTCCCAGGTGCAGCTCGTCGGTTACGAGGCGGGTGGAGACGGCGCAGAGACCCCCCACCACGCGGCTACCATCACTAAGGGCAAGCCCGGCATGTTGCACGGTGCGCGCTCGCTTGTGCTCCAGGACGAAGATGGTCAGACGATCGAGTCCCATTCCATCTCGGCAGGATTGGATTACCCTGGCGTCGGCCCCGAACACGCGTGGCTCGCTGGTTTGGGTCGCGCAAGCTATGTGCCCATCACGGACGACCAGGCAATGCAAGCACTCCGCCTGCTCTCGCAAACAGAGGGCATCATCCCCGCGATCGAAACTGCTCACGCACTTGCCGGAACCCAATTGTTGGGACAGGAACTCGGTCCGGGAGCAACCATCCTGGTTTCTCTCAGTGGTCGCGGTGACAAGGACATGGAGACAGCGGCTCGATACTTCAACTTATTAGAACCGGGTGGCGCCTCGTGACAGCGAGTGTCGGGGAAACCATCGCGCAGAGAAAGGCGGAGGGTCACGGAACCCTTGTCGCCTACTTGCCCGTGGGTTACCCGGATTTGGCAACGAGTGTAGAGGCCAGTATCGCTGTCCTCAACGGTGGTGCTGATGTCCTCGAGCTGGGCGTCCCCTACAGCGACCCGGTGATGGATGGGACAGTTATCGCCAAGGCGACGCAGACTGCTTTGGAGCGCGGATTTAAGCTGCACCAGGTGTTTCCCGCGGTCGCAGAAATCGTCCAAGCCACGGGCAAACCCGTCCTCGTCATGACGTACTGGAACCCCGTCGTGCAGTACGGAGTCGAGAAATTCGCGAACGACCTTCTCGCTGCGGGCGGCGCCGGCCTGATTACCCCTGACCTCATTCCCGACGAGGCCTCTGAATGGTTGGAGGTGTCCGAGCGCCTTGATCTCGAGCGCGTATTCCTGGCAGCTCCCTCGTCCTCCGATTCCCGCTTGCAGAGAGCGGGCGAAGTTTCAAAGGGTTTTGTTTACGCTGTTTCCACGATGGGCATCACCGGTACCAGGATGGATGTTGACGCTGCAGCACAGGGGTTGGTCTCTCGAATTTATGAGCAAGGCGCCCAGGCAACCTGTGTGGGGCTGGGAATTTCGACGCCCGAGCACGTCGCAGATGTCGTTTCTTTTGCCGATGGCGCCATCGTTGGGTCGGCGCTCGTTAGGGCACTTACCGAGGGGGGAGTGAGTGCGGTGGGAGAGCTTGCACAATCTCTTGCCACGGGCACCAAACGTAGCTAGTACCCTGTGGGGTAACGAGAGGTAATGATGGACTTTAGTGGTATTCCGAGCCCCGATGCGGCATGGCGGTCGTTCAACATTGGCCAATGGTTGCGGGACCTTGGTCTGGACTGGTTTGGCCTTAACCTCCAGATAAACGCCTATGCGTTATTCATCCTCGTCGGGATCGGGCTGGCCCTTTGGATCAGCAACACCCGCCTGGTCAATCGTGGCGCCGAGCCCTGGATCGTGCTGGATATTGCCCTGTGGGCTGTGCCATTGGGCATTCTCGGTGGACGCCTGTATCACGTGATTACTCATCCTGCCGATTACTTTTACGAGGGCGCAAACCTTTTGCGAGTGTTTTATGTGTGGGAGGGCGGGCTCGCTATCTTTGGCGCCATCTCGCTTGGTGCGGTGGGCGCCTACATCGGAGCGAGGCAGAGCGGTATCCGTTTCAGTGCTTATGTCGACGCGCTGGCACCCGGATTATTAGTCGCCCAGGCCATGGGCCGGATGGGCAACTATTTCAATCAGGAACTTTTCGGTGGACCCACAGCTTTGCCCTGGGGTTTGCAGATCGATAGGCCCAACGGAGCCATCCCCATTGGGCTCCCTGAAGACACCCTGTTCCACCCCACCTTCGCCTACGAAATGGTGTGGAACCTCCTCGGCGCGGCCCTGATTGTGTGGTTGGGTCATAAGCTCACCCTTCAGTGGGGCCGTCAAATGGGTCTGTACCTCGTCTGGTACGGAGCGGGGCGCGCATTCCTCGAGACTCTTCGACTCGACCCTGCCGAGCTCCTGCTCGGCGTGCGGGTCAATGTGTGGGGTGCTCTTGCAGCAATAGCCCTGGGTGTGATCATCGTCTTTCTGCAGGGGCGCCGTCATCCAGGAACAGAGCCAAGTCCCTACCGGCCTGGCAGGGAATGGTCAGCTGAGCCTGCGGTAGACTCAGAGGACGATTATTACGTTGTTCCTAACGATCAAGGTGACAACGACGGAGAGAGCCCAGTAACGGTCACAAACCGTAAGGACTCCGTCTCCTAACTTTCTCAGGGCCACCGACGTCCCTCCCTTCTTTCTGATTTTTAGGATGGTGACATGTCTTCTGCTATGCCTTTTGAGCGTTGGAACTCCGCTCCCAAGCCCTCAGGCTTATACAACGCTGCCCACGACCGAGACGCGTGTGGCTTAGCGATGGTTGCGACTCTTCGGGGAACCCCCGGTCACGACATCGTCGAAAAAGCCCTAGAAGCGTTGCGAAACTTGGAACACCGGGGCGCCGTGGGTTCGGACGAGGGAACGGGCGACGGTGCGGGTATCGTCACCCAGATTCCCGACACCTTTTTCCGCTCTGTCCTCGACTTTGAACTCCCTGCTAAGGGATCCTTCGCCGCGGGCACAGCGTTTCTCCCGCTGGATTCCGCCGCGCGTGAAAAAGAAAAGCTCGGCATTGAAGCGATTGTGGCAAGCGAGGGCCTCGTCACTCTGGGGTGGCGCGATGTGCCCGTCCATCCGGAGATTCTTGGCGATCTTGCCAGAGATGCGATGCCTTTTTTTGCGCAGATTTTTCTTTCCGGACCAGAGGGACACAAGCTCACGGGAATTGATCTTGACCGGGTGACCTTCCGGGTGCGCAAGCGCTGCGAGAGGGAGCTTGGGTCCTATTTCCCCTCGCTTTCTGCCCGCACGATGGTCTACAAAGGGATGGTCACGACCCTCCAGTTGGAGCCTTTTTATGAAGACCTAGGTTCCCCGCTTTTTCAGTCCACATTGGCGCTGGTCCACTCCCGGTTTTCCACCAACACCTTCCCATCGTGGCCGCTCGCCCAGCCTTTCCGCATGATCGCGCACAACGGCGAGATCAACACCATTCGCGCCAACCGCAATTGGATGAGTGCCAGGCAAAACCAGCTGGAGTCACCATTGCTGGGGGACATCGGGCCTCTGTTGCCGATCGTGTCAGAGGGGGGCTCCGATTCCGCATCATTTGATGAGGTGGTGGAGCTCTTGACGCTTTCTGGACGTTCTCTGCCCCACGCCATCATGATGATGGTCCCGGAGGCGTGGGAGAACCAAGCAGATATCGATCCGATGGTGAGAGACTTCTACGAGTATCACTCCATGATGATGGAGCCGTGGGACGGGCCAGCAGCGTTGGTGTTCACCGATGGTGCCCTGGTAGGGGCAACGCTGGACCGCAATGGTCTCCGGCCAGGACGTTACGTGATTACCTCCGATGGACTCATCATCCTGGCCAGCGAGATTGGAGTGTTGGACGTTGACCCATCCACCATTGTCCGCAAAGGCCGTCTGCGTCCAGGTGCGATGTTGCTCGCCGACACGGTGGAGGGTCGCCTGATTGAAGATCAGGAGCTAAAGCTCCAGCTCGCTCACGAGAAGCCCTGGGGGCAGTGGGTTCGAGACAACCGCATCGAGTTTGCCAAGCTGCCCGAGCGAGAGCACATCGTGCACACACCGAGCTCAATTCGTCGTCGCCAGAGGACTTTTGGTTACACCGAAGAAGAGGTGCGCGTTTTGTTGGCACCGATGGGAAAAAATGCCGCCGAGCCACTGGGTGCAATGGGGTCCGATACTCCTATCGCCGCTATTTCTGATCGGCCTCGACTCATTTTTGACTACTTCACCCAGCAGTTCGCCCAGGTGACAAACCCTCCTTTGGACTCCATTCGGGAAGAAATCGTCACCTCGATGTCCAGTGGCTTAGGGCCGGAACGAAATTTGTTGGCCGCTACTCCCGACCACGCCACGCAGGTGTCGCTTGACTTTCCGGTCATCGATAACGATGAGTTGTCAAAAATCGAGCATTTGCGCTTACCAGATGGCTCGCCCGCAAGCTTCACCCTCAGTGGACTTTATCGCGTGGATGAGGGTGCAGCGGGATTAGAGAAGCGGTTGGAGGCGTTGTGCCAAGAAGCGGACAGCGCGATTGAACAGGGCGCGCTCTTCTTGGTGCTGAGTGACCGTGATTCTCACCAAGATTTGGCTCCCATCCCATCGTTGCTCATGTTGTCTGCAGTTCATCACCACCTCATCCGCGGACACAAGCGCATGCAGGTTGGTCTTGTGGTGGAGTCCGGGGATGTCCGCGAAGTGCACCACGTGGCGCTTCTGATTGGCTTTGGCGCCTCCGCCATCAATCCCTATCTGGCCATGGAAACTGTGGAGTTGTTGGCGCGAACGGGAGTCATTGACGCAATCGAGCCGGAAGTTGCGGTTCGAAATGTGATCAAGGCCCTTGGTAAGGGGGTGCTGAAAATTATGAGCAAGATGGGCATTTCCACTGTCGCTTCCTATGCCGGCGCCCAAGCTTTCGAAGCTATTGGGCTAAGCCCAGAACTCATCGACACCTACTTCACCGGAACAACCACGGTGATTGGCGGTGTAGGGCTTGAAATTATCGCCTCGGAGAACGAGTCCCGCCATCGTCTTGCCTACCCCATTTCTGCGGGCGCGAACCCTCACGAGGTCCTTCCCGTGGGTGGGGAATATCAGTGGCGACGCGAGGGCCCGCCCCACCTCTTCAATCCGGAGACAGTGTTCACACTCCAGCACGCAACCCGGTCCAAAAGCTTCGACCTTTTTCGCACCTACACCAAGAGTGTCGATGACCAAGCGGAGCGCCTGATGACCTTGCGGGGGCTTTTTGCCCTGAAGACAGACGCCAGGGAGTCCATCCCCTTGGAGGAGGTTGAGTCGGCCAGCGCGATCATTTCCCGCTTCACCACGGGCGCGATGAGCATGGGGGCTATCTCGCCCGAGATGCACGAAACGTTGGCCGTGGCCATGAACGAAATGGGTGCGCGCTCCAACACAGGGGAGGGGGGCGAGTCGCCCGAGCGCCTGAGGGATCCGAAACGTCGCAGCAAAATCAAGCAGGTCGCCTCAGGGCGCTTTGGCGTAACGAGCCTCTACCTCACGATGGCAGAGGACTTGCAAATAAAGATGGCGCAGGGCGCAAAGCCCGGTGAAGGCGGACAGTTACCCGCCAACAAGGTTTACCCCTGGATCGCAACGCTTCGCCACGGAACCCCCGGTGTCGGATTGATCTCGCCACCACCCCACCACGACATCTATTCCATCGAGGATTTGAAGCAACTTATCTTTGACCTGAAGCGTGCGAATCCCGTGGCCCGGGTCCATGTGAAACTGGTGAGCCAGTCGGGTATTGGAGCGGTCGCCACTGGTGTCGCCAAGGCAAAAGCCGATGTCGTGCTGATTTCTGGACACGATGGTGGGACCGGCGCGAGTCCGCTGAACTCGCTGAAACACGCGGGAACACCCTGGGAAATTGGTCTGGCAGAGGCGCAACAAACACTCGTGACAAATAACCTTCGAGGGCGAGTCACCCTTCAGGTTGATGGTCAAATGAAGACGGGGCGCGATGTGATCATCGCTGCCCTCCTGGGAGCGGAAGAATACGGCTTTGCCACTGCGCCGATGGTGGTCAGCGGTTGCATTTTGATGCGGGTGTGTCACCTGGACACCTGCCCCGTCGGTGT
>Ga0209702_10000157_pt1 | contig 133058 bp, 125 predicted proteins | sample FRY01_FD_187210 | JGI IMG/M metagenome (GOLD analysis project Ga0209702, IMG submission 187210) | Freshwater microbial communities from Lake Fryxell liftoff mats and glacier meltwater in Antarctica - FRY-01 (SPAdes) (version 2) | ecosystem: Environmental > Aquatic > Freshwater > Ice > Glacier...
AATAAGCTTCCTGGGTTTGAACTTAGAAATTATGACTCCTGCGTTCTAGCTGATGTTAAGGTCACAGCTGATTTTGAAAAGGCAGGCAATGCTGGCTTTGGACCACTAGTTGGATACATAGGTGGCCAAAATCAACCCAATACAAAAATTGCGATGACGGCTCCCGTTATTCAAGAACCAACGGACAACGCACATATTGTCAGCTTTGTAATGCCAAGTGAAATAGACGAGCGCTCTGCGCCGACTCCAACCAACAGCCGAGTTTCACTCCGGTCTATGCCGCAAGAGTTAGTTGCCGTAGATCGATTTACCGGACGTTGGTCAGGCACAAGTTATCAAGATCGTGTTGCCAAATTATTGGTCGCAATTTCTGCTGCTGGCTATCAAGCGACGGGTAATCCGCGATTCGCGCGATTTGATCCACCATGGACTCCCTGGTTTCTGCGTAGAAATGAAATTCAGATTCCAGTTGCCCCAAAGGTATAGTGCGCTTTCGCATAATGTTTGTTCACCTGAAACAATGAAGAGTGCCTAATCGTCTAATTGATTCCACTTCTCCTTACTTGTTGCAGCACGCCGAAAATCCAGTTGATTGGTATCCCTGGGGTAACGAGGCATTTGAATTAGCAAAAACTAGAGACGTTCCAATTTTTCTCAGTGTTGGCTATAGCGCGTGCCACTGGTGTCACGTTATGGCGCATGAAAGTTTTGAAAGTCCGGCGATAGCTGAGCTAATGAATGAGCACTTCGTCAACATCAAAGTTGATCGCGAAGAACTTCCTGCTGTGGATTCGCTTTACATGGAAGCAACTCAGGCCATGACTGGCCACGGTGGTTGGCCCATGTCTGTCTGGTTAGATCATGATCGCCGGCCATGGTACGCCGGAACTTATTTTCCATCTCGTCCATCACATGGCATGCCATCATTTTCCCAAGTGCTTTTGGCACTAACAGATACTTGGCAAAAAGAACGTGATCGTGTTGGTGAGTCAGCTTCGCGAATAATGGAGCACTTAGGTTCGCGCAATGAGTTACTGGGCGATGCAACATCAGATTTTACTCGCGAGGATATTGAGTCAGCGCTGCAAGGTGCGATTGATTCGCTTGCAAGTTCCTTTGATCCAATACATGGCGGCTTTGGTCAGGCACCAAAATTTCCACCCGCTCTCGTATTGGAGTTTTTAATTCGCAGCCAATCACTTCAGATACTTGGAGTTCAAGATTTTGATCCACGCGTCTTAGAGATGTTGGAAAAAACTTGTGATGCGATGGCGCGTGGGGGAATGTATGACCAAATCGGCGGTGGCTTTGCCCGTTACAGCGTGGATGCAACGTGGACAGTTCCGCATTTTGAGAAAATGCTGTATGACAATGCCCAACTACTTTCTGTTTATGCTCACTTATATCGATTAACGGGAAGTGAGTTAGCACTTCGCGTAACCACCGAAACTGCCGATTTTCTTCTACGAGAGATGCGAACGCCTGAAGGTGGGTTTGCAGCAGCACTTGATGCCGACAGCATTGATGAAAGTTCTGGTCATTCCCACGAAGGTGCGTTTTATGCCTGGACACCGGAGCAGCTCTCGGAAAAACTTGGAATTGTAGATGGTGCTTGGGTTAGTCAACTTTGTGGCGTGAGCGAAGAAGGCACTTTTGAAGATGGTAAATCTGTCTTGACTTTGCTTAGCGACCCAGATGATTGGCCGCGCTGGTTGGGCATTCGGGAAAAGCTTCGCACCATCCGAAATAACCGACCACTGCCAGGTCGAGATGACAAAGTCGTGGCCAGTTGGAATGGCCTTGCGATTCGCGCCTTAGTTGATGCTGGAAGTATTTGTGATCGGCAAGATTGGATAGCAGCAGCAACTGCAGCGGCGCAGTTATTAGCCAATACGCACCTTGGCGCTGATCAGTCTTATCCAAATCGCTTAGTTCGAGTATCGCGAGATGCAAAGCCTGGCTTGCACGCACTTGGAATCCTAGAAGATCAAGCATTAGTTGCCAGTGGATTTTTAGCGCTTGCGCAAGTTCTTGGAGATGACACTTGGCGCAACTTAGCTGGTGTGTTGCTGCAAGACATTCAAGATCACTTTCAACAAGGAAATGGCTTAGCTGACACAGCTGATGATGTCCCACCTGTTGCTGATCACGTAACGATTAGACAAGTTGATCCAACCGATAACGTGACGCCATCTGGCTGGGCAGCTACTTTGGACGCAGCCATTACTTATTCGGCACTGTCGAATGACCAAAAACTTCGCGAATGGGCAGAGGGTTTAATTCCAGCCTTAGTTCCGTTGGTCAAGTCCCACACTCGTTTTGCAGGATGGAGTGGATCTGTGCTTGCAATGTGGCTGGATGGACCGCGTGAAGTTGCTTTGGCAGGTAACGAAGATTCTGATTTCAAAAAACTAATTGCGCTCGGGACATCGCCTGGCTTGGTTTATGCCTGGAACGCGCAGCAGCCATTGCTGCATGGGCGAGCCAGCGAAACGGATACCGCATATGTTTGTCGGGGATTTGTCTGTCAAGCACCAATAACAAGTACTGCGGAATTTAAAAAAGCAATTGGATTTAAAAACTAAATTCCAAATCTTCGATTTCGCGCAGCATAGGAACGTACTGCCCGCAAGAAGTCGATTTTGCGAAAATTAGGCCAGTAAGCCTCACAAAAATAAAACTCAGAATGCGCGCTTTGCCACAGCAAGAAACCGCTAAGTCGCTGTTCGCCAGAAGTTCTGATCACAAGATCAGGATCTGGTTGGCCCTTTGTATATAGATGTGAAGCGATGTGATCTATGTTTATCGCCGCCGCCAGCTCATCAAGTGTCTTCCCGGCAGCGGATTGCTCCTGAAGCAGAGAGCGAACGGCGTCAACAACTTCTTGTCGCCCGCCATATCCAACTGCTACGTTCACCAAAAGGCCATTAACGTTTATGGTCTTGGTTCGAGCTTTTTCTAATATCGATTTCGTGCGTTCTGGCAATGATTCCAACGCACCCACTGGGTGGATTTGCCAGCGATTAGTTTGGGCGAGGGAAGTCACTGTCTCTTCGATAATTTTTAATAACGCATCAAGTTCGTCGGCATCGCGAGCCAGATTGTCAGTTGAGAGCAACCAAAGGGTGACAACTTCAACGCCTAACTCTTCACACCAACCCAAAAACTCAGCAATCTTTTCCCCACCAGCTCGGTGCCCATGCGCGCTGGAAGAACCCATTTCGGCAGCCCAGCGTCGATTACCATCAAGAATTACACCCACATGCGCAGGAAGCTGATCGCTGGGCAAAGTTGAAGTTAATCGGTGTCCATAAAGGTCATACGCGACTTCACCGAGCAAAGTGCGCATTCTTCCCATGCGCCCCAGATTAGTGGGTTTGAGCGAAACGTTCCACATGCCCGCTGTTCTTACAGTGTTTAGCGATGTGTCATCTTGGAATACGGCGTGTCTGACGCTGGCAAAAGTATCCAAGGAATACCGTCAGGAGTATCGGGCACGTCCGATCCTTCCCATGGATAAAACTTGAAAATGCGGGTAATCGTATGACTGAATCGAAGACCGAAAAGCGCACTTACGTACTTGATACCAGCGTTTTATTATCTGATCCAAGTGCACTGTTTCGATTCGATGAACATGAAGTCGTGATCCCAATCGTTGTGATTACGGAACTGGAATCAAAACGATCCCATCCAGAACTTGGATATTTTGCTCGGTCGGCCCTGCGTAGTCTTGATGACTTGCGAATCAAGTACGGGCGACTAGATGCTCCGTTGCCAATTGGTGAAAACGGCGGGGTAATACGTGTGGAACTTAATCACACCGGCACGGAGCTTTTGCCAGCCGGATTTCGTTTAGGGGATAACGACACTCGCATTTTGTCAGTTGCGCGCAATCTTGCGGAAGAAGGTTGCGATGTGGTGTTAGTCAGTAAAGATTTACCTTTAAGAGTAAAAGCTTCTGCAGTTGGTTTGGAAGCGCAGGAGTATCGGGCAGAAACTGTTCCATCCAGCGGTTGGACTGGCATGACAGAAGTAACGGCGACTAGCACCGAGATAGATGATCTTTATAACGAGGAAATAATTGATCATGAAAGTGCGCGGGAACATCCTTGTCACACTGGTGTTGTACTGTCCAGCGACCGAGGAAGCGCACTTGCACGCGTCACACCAGATAAAAGATTGCAGTTAGTTCGCGGCGATCGTGAAGCATTTGGGTTGCATGGGCGAAGCGCTGAGCAACGAATTGCACTTGATGTCCTGCTTGATCCTGAGATCGGAATCGTTTCTCTTGGTGGCAGAGCAGGAACAGGCAAAAGTGCCTTGGCATTGTGCGCCGGCCTTGAGGCAGTAATGGAGCGAAGGCAACATCGCAAAGTTGTCATTTTCCGTCCACTTTATGCAGTCGGTGGACAGGAACTGGGATACCTGCCAGGAAGTGAAAATGAAAAAATGTCACCCTGGGCGCAGGCAGTTTTTGACACACTTTCCGCACTCACATCTGCTGATGTGATTGATGAAATTTTAGAGCGCGGAATGCTTGAAGTATTACCACTAACTCATATTCGTGGCCGCTCACTTCATGACACTTTTGTCATTGTTGATGAAGCGCAATCCCTTGAACGAAATGTCTTACTGACAGTTCTTTCGCGCATTGGTAAAGATAGTCGGGTAGTACTAACGCATGACGTGGCGCAGCGCGACAACTTACGCGTGGGTCGCCATGATGGCGTCGTCGCAGTAGTTGAGAAATTAAAAGGCCATCCATTATTTGCGCACGTTACTTTAACGCGCTCGGAACGTTCACCAATTGCAGCGTTAGTTACAGAAATGCTGGAAGACCTCCCTGCGTAACAAGTAATTTTCATTTGCTAAACTAAGGCAGTGATGAAGTTTCGAATTGTCCAAAGTTTATTACTGGCATTGGCAATATTTATAAGTCCCACAGTCGCGTTAGCACCTGCATCCGCCGCAACAGTGCGAATAGCTGATGACCCAACTCGCAATATAAGCAAAGCAGAGCGAAAGAAAACATCTTTTGAAACTTGGGTCAAATCCCCAACTGCAATTTACTTAAAGCGCGTTGAGTCCAACAACAACTGCAAGTCAACGGGTAGCAAGGGTAAGTATCAAGGCACTTGGCAAATGGACGCAAGTTTTTGGAAAACTTACGGTGGCTTAAAGTATGCAAAAAAAGCCAGTAAGGCTTCCTGTAATGAACAAGATTTAGTTGCCTATAAAGGCTGGCTAGCCCGCGGCTGGAGCCCTTGGCCGCCAGCAAAAAGATTCAAGCCTTAATAAAGTAACCAACTAGGCTGGCGGGCCAACTGAAATGTTCAAAGTAACTGGGCGCAGAGTCTCGGCATAAAAATCGTTCCCCTTGTCATCAACGATCACAAAAGCTGGGAAATCCTTAACTTCGATTTTCCAAACCGCCTCCATGCCCATTTCTGGAAAATCTAAAACTTCAACTTTGGTTATGTTGTCTTTAGCTAACCGCGCAGCCGGCCCACCGATCGAACCCAGGTAAAAGCCACCGTTGTCCTGGCATGCTTTAGTCACTGCCTTACTTCGATTTCCTTTGGCAAGCATGACGAAGGAACCACCAGCTTTTTGGAAGCGGTCCACGTAACCATCCATCCGACCAGCAGTTGTTGGTCCAAATGAACCAGAAGCGTAACCCTCTGGAGTCTTTGCTGGCCCTGCGTAATAAACAGCATGATCTTTAAAGTACTGCGGAAGTTCTTCACCGTTATCTAGCATTTCCAAAATTTTGGCGTGAGCTAAATCCCGAGCCACTATCAACGACCCAGTTAACGAGATTCGAGTCTTAACTTCAAGGCCCGAAAGTACTTTTCGGATTTCCACCATTGGTTGATCTAAATCTATGTTTACAACGTCCTGGGCAATGTGCTCATCGGTAACTTCAGGAAGGAAACGTGCGGGATCTTTTTCGAGTGCCTCGATGTAGGCGCCAGTAGCATCAATTTTTACAATTGCTTGTCGATCAGCTGAGCAAGAAACTGCAATTGCAATTGGGCACGATGCGCCGTGACGCGGTAATCGGATAACACGAACATCGTGACAAAAGTATTTGCCACCAAACTGGGCTCCAATTCCAAAACTTTCGGTGAGCTTAAGAATTTCGGCTTCCATTTCTAAGTCGCGATACCCATTCCCATCAGGGCCGCCTTGAGTTGGAAGTGAATCTAAATATTTTGTACTTGCTAACTTTGAAACTTTTAATGCGTACTCTGCGCTGGTGCCACCAACAACAATCGCCAGGTGATACGGGGGACAGGCAGACGTGCCAATCAGGCGAAGTTTTTCATCCATAAACTGCAAGAAACTAGCCTTGTTAAGTACTGCTTTGGTCTCTTGGTATAAAAAGCTCTTATTTGCACTGCCACCACCTTTCGCTATGAATAAAAGTTCGTAACTATTTTCATGGCCCGGTTTAGTGTCAGAGTAAATTTCAATTTGAGCTGGCAAGTTATCACCAGTATTTTTTTCATCCCACATATTTAGTGGTGAAAGTTGCGAGTAGCGCAGATTTAGTTTTTGGTAAGCCTGGTAAATCCCACGACTAAGAGCTTCTTCATCAGGACCTGAAGTTAGTACTTGCGAACCTCTCTTTGCGGAAATAATCGCGGTGCCAGTGTCTTGACACATAGGCAATACTCCACCGGCTGCAATATTTGCATTTTTCATTAAGTCTGTTGCCACAAATCGATCATTAGGCGAGGCAGTTGGATCGTCGATGATTTTACGAAGCTGCTCTAAATGGCTAGTTCGCAAGTAATGGGAAATATCATGAATAGCTTCGTAAGCAACTTTCTCAAGCACGCTCGGTTCGATGTTTAGAAAAGTCCGATCCCCAACAGTCGTAGTTGAAATTCCTTCCGTTGTAACTAAACGAAACTCCGGTGCATTTTCGGCCAGCGGAAGTATTTCGGTGTAGTTAAACGAAGTCATATTCCTAGCCTATTCCTAAGTTTGGAGCCAGCCTTGCGTTCGCATCGTTGGCAGATCCCAACGTGCCTGCGCAAACTCTTATTAAACAGTGCAATATAGAGAAATGGCTGGTCGCAAACCTCGAGGACGAGAAACTGCATGGGACATGATTTTGTCGATGGCGGCCGTCATAGGCACGGTTGGGGTAATCATGTTGTTGGCATGGCGGCCACAACAAGAAATTGTTCAATCAATTGACTATCCGGCTGCAGTTGCAACTGCAAAACTCTCTCAGGTTTGGCCCATTTCAGTGCCAAGTGAAATTCCACCAGGTTACCGAGCAACGAGTGCCAGATTCGAACCAGAGTCTTACGGCGAGGTTGGAGATGTTCGTTGGTTAGTTGGCTTCCTGACGCAAGAGGATGAGTACATTTCGATTTGGCAAAGTGATGGTCCAAAAGGAAAAGTTATCGCAACAGCCACGAACAACGCAGTTTGTGAGAGCACTGAATTAATTACAAACACTAAGACTGCGATCGCATCAACTTGGCAAAAGTGCGAGAGCGCCGATCCACTAACTCGCGCCTTTGTTCAAACTATTGGTGAAGTGACAACTGTGGTGGGCGGAACTGTGCAGTGGCCAGAATTGCTTGAATTTGCACAGTCCCTAGAACCAGTTAGTCCGTAGAATTAAGTCATGCCAAAAGACGAACTTACATATGAAGCCGCTAAGTCGCAGCTAGACGAAGTTGTCGCTCTTCTGGAAGATAAAGACATCCCGCTTGATGACATGGTCAAGCTTTGGGAGCAAGGCGAAAAGTTGGCGGGAATTTGTGAAGCAAAACTTGCGGGAGCTAAGTCACGGCTAGACGCACTTCGACCTTCAATGGCGATTGACCCAGACGAAGACTAATCTGCTGAAATTTCAGCACTCGCTTCACCATCAGCAAATCGAATTTTAACGGAAGTACCGGCGGGCACAGTATTAATAGTGCGGACAATTTCTCCACTTTTTGTTCGCACTATTGCAAACCCACGTTCGAGTGTGCCTTGTGGTGAGAGTGCTCGCAAAGTTGCTGATGCACCTTTAACGTGCGAGCTCTCTAATTTTAAAAAATTCAGAACTTGAATGTAGATGGCAGTTCTTACTGCGCTGTTATCTTTGCGCCGTTGCTCGATCAAGGTTGCTGGCGAGGCTAAAGCTGGGCGATTTTTGGTTAGTTCAAGTTGCCGTTCCAGGCGACTTAAATTTGTTGATATTAAAGTTCGGATTCTGACCCAAGAATTTCTTAAGTCTGCAATTTCTTGGAGCACGTCTGGAACAATTTTGCGCGCAGCATCCGTTGGAGTCGAAGCCCGAACGTCTGCCACGTAATCAATCAATGGCCTATCTTCCTCATGCCCAATTGCTGCAACTACTGGCGTAGAGACACTTGCTACTACTCGAATCAAGGACTCATCGCTAAAGGGCAATAAATCTTCAAATGCTCCGCCACCTCGCGCAACAACGATTACATCGATGTCGCTAATGGAATCAAGTTCGGTAAGTGCTGCGCTTACTTGCCTTACACAATTCACACCTTGTACTGCGACTTCGCGCACTTCGAATTGCACATCTGGCCAACGTCGCTTGGCGTTTTCGATCACATCATGCATCGCGTCGCTACCTTGGCCACAAATCAACCCAATACGTCTTGGTAGAAACGGTAATGATTTTTTTCGATCTTCGTTAAAGAGTCCCTCGGCAGCTAACATATTTCGCAATGCTTCAAGGCGAGCCATGAGTTCGCCAATTCCGACTGCGCGTAGCTGTAGAACTTTAAATTGCATGGAGCCGCGTTTAGCCCACCAGTCCGCTTTTATTTGAACCAAAACTCGCGAGCCCTGCTGCGCAGTTGTTGCCAATGATTCCATTACGCCAGAAGCAACATAAAGTGAAAGTGATACGTCGCGATCGGAATCCCGAAGTGATAAGTAAGTAAGGCCCTTTCGCGGATTTACCTCAGCCAACTGGCCTTCGACCCAAATTGTTCCAAGCCGGGATATGTATTCCCCAATCATGGCTGAAACCGAATGCACAGCCAGTGGGGATTCTGGTGCTTGCCCAGGCTTGTTGTTATTGCTGTCATCCATGGGTCTATTGTGCCGAATGCCAGAACACAATTGCAGGTCAACTGGTTTACGATAGAGGAGTGAGCCAAACCCAGCGAAAAGTTCTATTAGCAAAACCCCGTGGATATTGTGCGGGTGTTGACCGCGCGGTTGAAACCGTGGAAAAAACACTTGCACTACATGGCGCCCCAATTTATGTACGTAAAGAAATTGTCCATAACAAGTTTGTAGTTACTGAACTTGAAGCAAAAGGCGCCATTTTTGTTAACGAGACTGACGAAGTTCCCGAAGGTGCAACGGTTGTATTTAGTGCTCATGGAGTTTCCCCAGCTGTCCATGAAGAGGCAGCGCAACGAAACCTTAAGACCATTGATGCAACTTGCCCGTTAGTTACAAAAGTCCATGCGGAAGCACGTCGGTTTGCCCAGGATGATTACCAAATTCTTTTTATTGGACACGAAGGCCACGAAGAAGTTGAAGGCACCATGGGCGAGGCGCCTGCGAATATGACTTTGGTTGATGGACCAGCTCACGTTCGTGACATTGAGATAGATCCGAGTCGACCGGTTGCTTGGTTATCCCAAACCACATTGTCAGTGGATGAGACTTTAGAAACCGTAGATAAATTGCGTGCCAAGTTTCCGCAACTATTAGACCCACCAAGTGATGACATTTGCTATGCCACGCAAAACCGTCAAAAAGCTGTAAAAGAGATTTCAGGTAAGTGTGAACTCATGATCGTCGTAGGTTCGGCAAATTCATCCAACACCGTGCGCTTGGTGGACGTCGCGCTAGAAGCTGGTGCAAAAGCTGCATATCGTGTGGATTTTGCTGCTGAGATAAAACAGGAATGGATTTCTGGAGTAACGACTGTTGGCGTGACAAGCGGTGCATCAGTTCCGGAGATTTTAGTTAATGGTGTTTTGGCTTGGTTAGCGCAAAACGGATTTGATTCTGTTGAGGAAGTAGAAACTATCGAAGAGCATCTGCAATTCGCGTTGCCACCAGAATTGCGGCGGGATATTAAGGCTGCCGGCCTCGCCTAAAGATTGCTATTGCTGCAGTTAGCGCAGTCACACCCAAAATCCACCAAGCATGCATCGCTAACCCGTAACTGAAATGCAGGATTTGTTCACGCATAAACGAACCGCCACGCATTGGCGCTAGTTGCCCAACCGTTAGCAGCGAAATCATCCATGCCAATGGGGTAACCCAAATTGCAGATTGATAGTCGGAAGTTCGAACGCTTATTGCAGCGGTTATGCCGCCTGCCAACATTCCTAGGTTAGAGATCAGCCCAATCTCGCCATTAATCAAAATATCCATAGCCATCACAACCATCATGATGAAAGGCGTCAAAATAATGACGCCCGGATAAGTCCAGCCAATATTTGCAGGAACCATATCAGCTGTGCGTTTTGTGGAAATCTGCATGTCTCTACGGTATCGGGTTAACGGGGTGTCCGAGGAGTACCTGGGTTACCTCTACGCTTAGATCTCATGGCCCTAACTATTGGAATCGTTGGTTTACCCAACGTCGGTAAATCCACATTATTTAATGCGTTAACTAAAAATAATGTTTTGGCTGCTAATTACCCGTTTGCAACTATCGAACCAAATACTGGCGTAGTAGAAGTTCCCGATGCCCGACTTCCAGTTTTATCTGAAATTTTTAATTCTGAGCGAATTCTGCCAGCGACCGTAACTTTTGTGGATATCGCTGGCATTGTTCGTGGTGCCAGTGAAGGCGAAGGTCTAGGAAATAAATTCTTGGCAAATATTCGAGAATCAGAAGCAATCTGCCAAGTCATTAGAGCATTCAAAGATCCAGATGTGGTGCATGTTGATGGCGCGATATCTCCAAAAGATGACATTGAAACAATTAACACAGAATTGATTCTGGCGGACATGCAGACGTTAGAAAAAGTAATGCCAAGATTACTGAAAGAATCACGCTTGGATAAAGCTAAAGCAGAAGCACTTGCTACTGCAGAAAAAGCAGTAGAGATTTTAAATTCAGGTAAAACTATTTTCGAATCAAAATTGGATTATGAACCAATTCGAGAATTATTTTTACTTACCGCAAAGCCTTTTATTTATGTTTTCAATTTGGATGAAGAAGAACTAGTTGATGAAGAACTTAAGAAATCACTCAGTGCACTAGTTGCTCCAGTTGAGGCAGTATTTATGAATGCCAAGCTTGAAGCTGAACTTGGCGAATTAGAAGATGATGAGGCCCTGGAACTGCTTGCCTCAGTAGGTCAAAATGAAAGTGGAATCTCAATACTTTCCAGGGTTGGCTTCAAAATCCTTGGCCTACAGACATATCTAACAGCGGGTCCAAAAGAATCACGCGCCTGGACCATCCCAGTTGGCGCAACTGCTCCGGAAGCAGCGGGCGTAATTCACACCGATTTCCAAAAAGGATTTATTAAAGCGGAGATTGTAGCTTTTAATGATTTAGTATCTGCTGGTTCAGTTGCGCAAGCGAAAGCAAATGGAAAAGTTCGTATGGAAGGCAAAGATTACGTCATGGCTGATGGCGACGTAGTCGAATTCCGTTTCAATGTTTAGTTAGTTACCAACCAACTGAGCCCTTATCAAGTTGCTTGCCAAGCTTTTTGCCGTTTGCATTTAGATAGGACCATGAGTACGAGTTAGCTTTTAAATTCAGTTTAAGTACCCCGTAGTTATTTTTCTTACCGCAAATCAATTCGCCAGCAATGTTAGGTGTTTTGCAATTTCGCAATGCGGCGCCACCAGTACCGACTGTGAACGTATTTATCTTGCGTTCATTTGCTGTCCCAACTTGAACTAACCGTTCAACTTGCTCGTAATTGTGGTCATGCGCCCATAATGCCAACTTCACATCTTTGTCTGCACTTACGATGTCCCAAATCTCGTTTGTATCAACTTGGTCGCCGTGATAACCGCGACTAAAAGTTGGTCTATGCCATGTGACGATTGTTGGACGATTGTCGTTGGCAGCAAGTGCCTGATTTAGAAACGTTAGTTGCGCCGCGCCCGAGGCACCCGTCAGCGCCTCACTATCTAAACCAATTACGGTCCAACCTTCAATTGACTTGACCCACCACAAATCATTGCCAGTAGTGGGCATACCGAATTTTGAAACTAGGTTTCGATAGCCAGCTGCATTGGCACTTTTGTATTCGTGATTTCCAGGAACAGCCAAACTTTTGCTCAGGAGTGGTTTCCATTTTGGTAAAAAGTATTTTGTAAATTCTTTATCCGTGCCTTTTTGATAGGCAAGGTCACCGATCAATATGACCCGTTGTGGCTTCAAATTTTTTGTTAAAGCAGCACTCTGATTCTGCCCACCACCAGATTGAGCGATATCGCCAACGGCAACTACGGTAACGCCGGAATCTGCTTGCGCCACTGGTGATGAAGTTGTAATTAAAAAGATTGTTAATGCTGGAACAATGAGTCGACTACGCATGAACTAAGTCTAAGCTCAAGTTTTACTTTAGTTATCAGCAACTCTGGACGCTAAAATTTTTAATAATTCATGAGCCGTTCGTGAGGCGTCATTTCCACGTTCTGTCGGATCAATGTAGTGATCTATAAATTCCGCTACTTTGGTGCCACGTTGATCCAGGTTTGGGTCTTTCTTTCGGTTTCGATTTATCTTGCGCAGCATCTGATGCATTTGCCTTGGCGTTTCTGGGTGAAGTCCAATTTTGTTTCGATAGACGTGTGCTTCAGCGCTAAGTGGATTTCTAGTCACTAGTGTTTCAACGTCGATACACCACCTGGGAAAAATTACTGGCTTTCCGAGTGCCCAAGCTTCAAAAACCATGGTGCCGAAATCCGAAATTACAACGTCGCTAGCTACCAGTTTGTCCAACGTTGGGGTTTTAGTGCCACGATTTCTCGGGTGCAACGAAATTGTAAATTTATATCTAAAAAACATTGAGACGATGTGTTTTCGAAATCCTGGGTAGCTTGAAGGCGACAGATTGGAATCTGATTTATTACTTGTAATCGTGTTATGGGTAGGGGCCCACAACACTTTCAATTTCGAATGCTTTAGAACTGCTGACTTTGAAATCGATGCGATCATTGGATCGAGTCTTAGCCATCCCACTTTTTTGATTTGTGAATCTTGTAACGTAATTTGATATTTTGAATTGCGTCGGTAACGTCCTTCAACCAATCGATTCACATGCCAGGCCCCAGGCACAAAAACATATTCGTACTTATTTGCGATAGGTAGATCGTCGCTACCAACAATAAAAAAGTATCGCTTGTCAGCAATTCCATGTGCCATGATGATGTCGGCGGGAGTTGCAGCAACCTCTTCACGACTCTGCCGAATGAAAAGCGACAAACTCAAAGTGCCTTCAACTGCGTCGCCAACTGTGTGAACGACTGTCTTTGGAGGTAGACATGCTTCGATTAGTCCAAATATCTGCTCTTGGATGTAGGCATAGTTACGGTGTGGTTGCCAAACAAAATTGATTGAACCAGGCGCAGCGATGGTGTGATTTGTCATGTATTAGCCTCTTGACCACCTTAGAGGCAGTAAGCCCGATAGCAACGATCTTGTTGGTGATCAAACCTGATATTTCTCAACTAGAATAAGGACAGTGACCCAAACTGCTGTCCGCAACGACCTTCGAAATGTTGCCATTATTGCCCACGTTGACCACGGAAAAACAACTCTGGTAGATGCCATGCTTTGGCAATCTGGAGCGTTCCGAGCAAACCAAGATGTAAACGACCGAGTCATGGACTCGATGGATCTGGAGCGCGAAAAGGGCATCACGATTCTGGCCAAGAATACGGCCGTTAGATATAACGGTCCTTCCGCGCAAGAAGGTGGCGTGACACTCAACATTATTGACACCCCTGGCCACGCTGATTTTGGTGGGGAAGTTGAACGCGGCCTAGAAATGGTTGACGCGGTAGTGCTCCTAGTGGATGCAAGTGAAGGTCCATTGCCACAAACTCGTTTCGTTTTGCGCAAAGCACTTCAAAAGCGCTTACCTGTTATTTTGCTAATTAATAAAGTTGATCGGCCAGATGCGCGCATTGCCGAAGTAGTCGATGAAACTTATGAATTATTTTTTGATTTAGATGCTGATGAAGAACAAATTCAATTTCCAATTATCTATGCATCAGCCAAGGCTGGCCGCGCATCGCTAACACGTCCAGTTGATGGTGGGATGCCTGAAGAAGAAAACTTAGAACCATTATTTGAAGCCCTTATTAATCATGTGCCAGCTCCAACTTATGATCCAGATGCCCCACTTCAAGCTCACGTCACAAACCTTGACTCTTCGCCTTACCTTGGACGCCTGGCACTATGTCGCATTAAGAACGGCACCATCAATAAAGGTCAGCAAGTTGCTTGGATGAAAGCTGATGGCACAACTGAGCGAGCAAAAGTTGTTGAGCTTTTGATGACCCAAGCACTTGATCGAGTGCCAGTTGACTCAGCAGGTCCAGGCGACATCATTGCGATCTCTGGATTTGAGAGCATCACAATTGGCGAAACTTTAGCTGACCCAGAAAATCCAATCGCTTTGCCACTATTCATTATTGATGAGCCATCAATTTCCATGACAATCGGAATTAACAGCTCACCACTTGCTGGCGAGACTGGTAGCAAGGTCACTGCTCGTTTGCTTAAGACACGCTTGGAAGCAGAACTTGTTGGTAACGTTTCGATTCGCGTTTTAGAGACTGAACGACCTGATACTTGGGAAGTACAAGGTCGAGGCGAACTGCAACTTGCAGTTCTTGTAGAACTTATGCGCCGCGAAAAATTTGAAATGACGGTTGGTAAGCCACAAGTTGTTACCAAAGAAATTGGCGGCAAAAAGCATGAACCTATGGAGCGTCTAACTATTGACGTCCCAGAAGATTTCGTGGGTGTAGTGACACAGCTTTTGGGTCTGCGCAAAGGCCGCCTCGAGCAAATGGTCAACCATGGCACCGGCTGGGTTCGCATGGAATACATCGTTCCAGCTCGCGGCTTGATTGGTTTCCGCACGGAATTCTTAACAGAAACCCGCGGCACTGGACTGATGAATCACATTTTTGAAAATTACGCTCCTTGGTTTGGTGAGTTACGTACCCGACCATCAGGGTCTCTAGTCTCTGATCGCCGTGGCGCAGTAACTTCTTATGCCTGCTTCAGTATTCAAGAGCGCGGCACACTATTTGTCTCACCGACAACAGAAGTTTATGAAGGCATGATCATCGGCGAGAATGCGCGCTCGGAAGACATGGACGTCAACGTAGTACGTGAAAAGAAACTGACAAACGTACGACAAGCAACAGGTGATGAACTTGAGCGCTTGATTCCAGCTAAAAATCTGAGCCTTGAGCAAGCCCTCGAATTTTGCCGCGAGGATGAATGTGTTGAAGTAACCCCAACTGCAGTTCGCATCCGTAAGGTTCAGCTTGCCAAGGTAGATCGTGACCGAGTAAGCAAGAAAGCAAAAAATAGCTAGGTTTATCCATGAAGAAAACAGTTCTGCGAAAGTTGTCTCTGCTAATAGCCGTAGCAGTTTCTTCAGTTGGATTCTTTAGTGGTTCATCCTTAATAACCAATTCTCCTGGTGGCTTCAATGCCGGCATGACTAGGGCTGTTGGAGCAAGTGATGTCAGCGGCGGAACGCTTCGACTGGGCTCATCGAGTGCCTGCGATTCCATTGACCCCGCGCAATCTTTTGATTCATGGTGCGCTGTTGTGACTCGGATGTACACCCGAAACCTGATGGCATTTGCCGGCGCACCTGGTGAGCAAGGACTGGTCATTGCACCAGATTTAGCCACTGCTCCTCCTGAGTTCAATGCCGAAAAAACTATTTGGAATTTCACACTTCGTGACGATGTTTTTTGGAGTGATGGCAGTCCAGTAACGGCCAGCGATGTGAAGTACTCGATCCTGCGATTATTTGACGACTCACTTCAAAGTCCGATTTCTTTTGAAACTCTTTGTTTATTTAGTTCCTGCACCAAAGGAATCCCAGACTATAAAGGTCCTTACGTCGATCCCATTGCAGATTTGGCCTCAATCACCGTTACTGACGAGTTCAACTTGGTTTTCACTTTAACTCGTCCATACCCAGAGTTCTCTCGCTTATTGGCAACACCACAGTTTGCGCCTATTAACCAGGCGCGCGATGTGGAACTTCGCACTGCTGGTTTAACTTATTCATCGAACCCAGCTTCAAATGGTCCTTTTGTATTAACGATTGACCAAAGCGAAATTCAATATTCGTTTATTCGTAACCAAAATTGGACTCAAGAGTCAGATGGAATTCGAATTCCAAAAGTTGATGCCATCACATGGCAGGTATTTCCAGATTCGGATTTAACTGATCAAGCTTTACTAGCCGGTGAGATTGATTTAAAGTTAAATTTTGGTCTTGGTCCAACCATGCGTGATCAAGTCTTACTCGATTCTGATCAGCGTAAGTTAGTTGATAATCCAGAAATGAGCTTTGTTAATTTCATATTGGTGAATCCACAAATCAAACCGCTCGATAGTGTGCCTTGCCGAGAGGCAATTTTCTATGCCCTAGATAAAGTGGATCTCCAAAACGTGCGTGGTGGCAGTTCAACGGCAGCAATCGCACACTCAATGAGTCCACCAACTGTTCTTGGGTTTGATGATTCTTACGATCCATACCCAAGTGGTAGTGATGAAACCGGGAACATAAAGCAAGCTCGTGAGAGTTTGGCACAATGTGGTTATCCAGATGGATTTCAAACCAAGATGGCTTACGTTGCGATCGGAATTGGCAAAGACATATTTTTATCAGTTCAAAAGAGTTTGGCAAGAGTGGGAATCGTGGTTGATCCTGTGGAATACGCCAACTTTGCTGAGTATTTTTCAACAGGAATTGGATCTCCAGAAAATTTGACAGGCCAATCAATAGGTCTAGCTGCCACTGGTTGGGGACCCGATTACTCTTCCCCAATTTCGTATTGGGCACCAATTGTCGATGGTAGAAAAATTAAAACTTTAGATAATCAAAATTTTGCAGAAATCAATTCAGATGAAATCAACAATTTTTTGGACCAACTGGAAGTTTCAGCCACTCCGCAGGAGGCAACTCGGATAAATAGAGCGATTGAAGTTTTGGTTATGAGGCAAGCCATCTACTTGCCTTATGCCGTAGATCGCATGGTTTTATATCGTCCAGCACAGGTAAGTGATGTCTATGTACAACTGGCTTTAGGCAATCAGTACGACGTTGTAAACGTTGGTCTGCAGGGGATTACCCCGTAACGTTGGCCAATTGGTGCTTTCCGCAGCTAATTAAATACCGAACTAATCACTCCAATTTCCACCCACCAATTAACTGAAATAGACTAAGATCTTGTTGAAATTCTGAGTAAAAATCTAGTTATTCACTGGCCACTAAATTGACGTTATCGCAGAGAGGTTGGAGGAAAAAGCAAAGTGACTGCAATTCGTGAATCAGCAATTGAGCCCGTTGTAGGTCGCACACTTCGCCAAATTACCTGGTCTCGGCTGCGCAAGGATCGTGTTGCAGTTGGCAGCATGATCATTCTGGTTTTTATTACTTTTATTGCAATTTTTGGCCCAGTGATTTCGAACTTGCTTGGCGTAAACCCATACGACTTTAATACTGATTTATTAAGCGATGCTGGAAGTTTGCCGATAGGCCCATTTGGTGGGGTGTCGTTAGCCCATCCACTTGGTGTTGAACCATTGACTGGCCGCGACATTTTAGCTCGGTTGCTTTTTGGTACCCGTATCTCACTTCTAATTGCTGTTTCAGCAACGATCATTACTGTTGTGCTTGGAACAGTAGTTGGAGTAATTTCTGGTTACTCACGTGGCCGCACAGACACAGTCCTTAGTCGCTTCATGGACATTACGCTTGCCTTTCCACTCTTATTAGTGATCATTGCAATGTCACCAGTGCTCGAACAAAGATTGCAAGCCTTTGGCTTGCCGCCTGGCAATCCTTCTCGAATCACGACTTTAATTTTAGTGCTGAGTGTTTTTGGTTGGCCATACTTGGCAAGGCTTATTCGAGGACAAGTTATTTCACTGCGGGAGCGAGAATTTGTTGAAGCAGCAGTTTCAATTGGATCAAGCAACCGACGAATTTTATTTCGCGAGTTGCTTCCAAATCTTTGGGCGCCAATTTTGATTTATGCCACCATAGCAATGCCATCCTTAATCGGCGCAGAAGCAGCTCTGGCCTACTTGGGTATTTCTGTTATCCCACCAACACCAACTTGGGGATCCATGCTTCAGGAATCAGTTGGGTATTTTACAGTAGATCCGTTTTACTTCTTCGTCCCCTTGACGATGCTGCTGGCAGTAGTTCTCTCGTTTAATTTGCTGGGAGACGCCTTAAGAGATGCCCTTGATCCAAAATCTGGGCGACACTAACTAAGTTTTTTCAGTTTCTCGAGAACTGGAAAATTCACAAACTCAATCGGGTGAGTGAAACTAAGTGATTCAACCGAATCACGACTTAAAGACATAGCGAACCTATGTCTCTATGGAGGACACATGAAGAAATCGACAGGCATCCGCTTCGGCGTTGGTGCAGCGTCGCTGGCTCTTCTGCTAACCGCTTGCGGTGGCAGTGGTGACGCAGCGTCTGGCGAGGGCTCAAAAGGTGGAACTCTCTACATCCTTACGGAAGCAGAGCAGATTCTTCACTTGGATCCACAGCGCAACTACACCGGTGAAGACCTAGCATTTGCTAGTGCTTACCTAAACCGAACCCTTACTCAGTACACATTGAGCAAGGACAATAACGAAGCCAGTGCACTAGTTGCTGACGCAGCTACTGACACCGGCACAACGCCAGATGGCGGCAAAACTTGGGAATTCACACTCAAGGACGGCATGAAGTGGGAAGACGGCAAAGCCCTTACTTGTGAAGATTTCAAGTACGGAATTTCCCGCACTTTCGCAACTGATGTCATCACCGATGGACCTGCTTATGCAATAAGCATGCTTGATGTGACTGACTACAAGGGCCCTTACGCTGGTGATGCAGCAGGTCAGGCATCTTATGATGCAGCTGTTGTTTGTGAAGGAAACAAGATTACTTTCAATCTTGCAAAGCCGGCATCTGACTTCAACTACGCAGTCACACTAAGTGCCTTCGCAGCTGTTCGCCAAGATGTTGACACGGCAGAACTATACGACGATGAAGTACTTTCAAACGGCCCATACAAGATTGAGTCCTACGTAAAGAAGGACAAGCTGGTATTGGTACGTAATGAGAATTGGGATCCAGCCACGGACACTTTCCGCCCGGCATACCCAGATCGCATCGAGTACATCTTTGCGCAACCATCTGCTCTAATTACTGAGCGTCTAATGGCAGATGCTGGTAATGATCAAATGGCAATTTCGCCAGATGGTGTTGACTCAGCAAAGCTCGCTATTGTGTTCTCGGATGCAAAGTATGAAAAGCGTCGTTGGGACGAACTAGATCCTTATGTTCGTTACTACGCAATCAATACCAAAAAAGTTCCAAACGTTAAGCACCGGCAAGCAATCCTTGCCGCTGTGAACCGCGACGAACTACGCACAATTGCTGGTGGCGAGTATGCCGGTGATTATGCAGATGGTGTTGTAAAGCCAAACATTGGCGCAGATTATGCTCCAACTGGCTTGTGGGATGGACTACTTGGCGATGTGATACCTCCAGAGGGTAACCCAGAACTAGCCATGAAGTTGATCGCTGACTCAGGCGAGGCATTCCCGCAGCCATTCGTATTTGATTACGGTCAAAGCGAAACCAATGCGAAGGCAGCAGCTTCATTAGTTGCCTCCCTTGCCAAGGCTGGCATAGTTGCTACTCCGAATCCAATCGAACCAGGTGCCTACTATGGCGTCGTGCTTGATCCAGAAAAGCAGGGCGCAATGTCTGCATCCGGCTGGGGTCCAGACTGGTCAAATGCTTCAACAGTTCTTCCTGAACTGTTTGCTGCAAATGGTGGATTCAACCTTTCCCAGTGGACTGACGAAGCCTTCTTGGCAGAATCAGACGCTGCAAAGGTGATCACAGATCGCGCAGAACAAGCAGCAGCTTGGCAAGCACTGAGCAAGAAGTCAATGGAATTGGCTCTTGCACTTCCTACCCGTTTCGGTAAGGAACAGCGCATTGTAGGTTCAAAGGTTGGCGGTGCCTACATTTGGGGACCATACGGCTCATGGCCATACGCATCACTATCAGTTAACTAATTATTTAGTTAACGCTTATTAGCGAACTGTGGGTGAACAGGTAATGTTCACCCACAGTTCGCGGTAAGTCTTTAAGTCAATCAAACTTGCGAAAGGGTGGAATATGTTTCCATACATTGTGCGCAGAATTTTTGTCATGATCCTTATGTTGACACTTCTGAGTATTGTCACTTTTTTGCTTTTTAACGCCGTTCCAACAGATCCCGCCCGTTTAACTTGTGGCAAAACTTGCACGCCAGAAATTGTGGCGGCTAACCGAATCCGATTGGGACTAGATCAACCTCTGCTCACTCAATACTTAGAGTGGATGAAGGGAATTTTTGTTGGTCGAACCTATGGTTCTGGAACAGCAACATTTGAATGTTCTACCCCGTGTTTAGGTTACTCATTCAAAAATGGTGAAGAAGTAACAACACTGATAGTTAATGCCTTGCCTGTCACCATGTACTTGGCCTTGGGCGCGTTCACGCTGTGGATGGTAGTAGGAATTTTTTCTGGCATTGTGGCCGCGAAACATCAGGGCAAATGGCAAGATCGCACCATTATGGGTGTTGCACTTGTTGGATATTCACTTCCTGTTTTCTTCATAGGTTTGCTCTTTTTAGTTTTTGCAATTGTGCGCTGGAACATTTTGCCGTATCCAAATTATGAATCCCCATTCGATGATCCTGTTGCATTTTTTCAGACCATGCTGCTTCCTTGGGTCACGCTCGCCATTCTTTACTCTGCTTATTACACTCGACTTACTCGCTCCCAAATCTTAGAAACCATGGGTGAGGATTACATCCGAACTGCTCGCGCAAAGGGACTCCCGGAAAGAGTAGTTTTCCGCAAGCACGCTTTTCGCGCGGGCCTAACCCCAATTGTTACTTCTGCTGGACTTGATCTAGCAGGGCTCTTAGGTGGAGCGGTAATCACTGAGTACATTTTTAGTTTGCCAGGACTAGGCCGGGTAGCAATTGGCGCGGTTACTGACTATGACTTACCGACAATTACTGCAGCCGTATTAGTTGCAGCAGTATTTGTAATTATTGCAAATCTTGTTGTTGATATTTTGTACGCAGTTGTTGATCCACGGGTGCGCTTGACATGACAACTAAGGAAAATGTAATTCTTGAGGTTAAAAATTTAAATGTTGAGTTTACAACTGATGATGGAATCATCCATGCAGTTAACAATGTTTCTTACACAGTTGAGCGAGGTAAGACTCTTGCCATAGTAGGAGAGTCGGGCTCTGGTAAAAGTGTTTCCAGCTTGGCAATCATGGGACTACTTAAGGGCGCAAATTCAAAGGTAAGTGGTGAGGTTTTTTTCAATGGCCAAGAGTTAGTTGGCGCTGACCCGGAAGAAGTTCGCAAACTTCGTGGCGATGAAATGGCAATGATTTTCCAGGATCCACTTAGTGCGCTTCATCCTTATTACACGATCGGTGATCAACTCGCTGAAGCTGTGCTTGTTCATAATGACATTTCTGAAAAGGAAGCTGTGACAAAGGCTGCACAAATGCTGACGAAAGTTGGAATTCCGTCAGTAGAACAGCGGATATCTGAATACCCACATCAACTTTCAGGCGGCATGCGACAACGCGTAATGATTGCCATGGCTTTAATTAACGGCCCAGAATTACTCATCGCAGATGAACCAACTACTGCGCTAGATGTAACGGTCCAGGCTCAGATTCTAGAGTTATTGCGCGAACTTCAAAAAGAATTTGGTACTGCAATCGTGTTAATTACGCATGATTTGGGAGTGGTTGCTGACCTCGCCGATGAAGTATTAGTTATGTATGGCGGTAGCGCAGTAGAGCACGCTGGTGTCAGGGAACTTTTCTACGAGCCACAAATGCCGTATACGTGGGGCTTGCTTGCTTCGGTGCCACAGATTTCCGTAAAGAAAGAACAGCTTGATCCGATTCCAGGTTCACCGCCTTCATTGTTGAACATGCCAAAGGGTTGTGTTTTTGAGCCACGTTGTGCGTTCAAAAATCAAGTTGCAAATAATGCGTGTGTTGACAAGTTTCCAGACTTGCTAGCAGTCTCCGAAAATCACGAAGCTCGCTGCCACTTGTCTGAGTCGCAACGGGTTGCGATTCGTGTTGATCGAAAGATTGGAAAGGTTTAATTAATGACAACTCCAATTTTAAAAATTACGGATTTACAAAAATATTTCCCAATTCAAGGAAAAGGAATATTTAATCGAGTAGTTGGCAATGTAAAGGCAGTTGACGGAATCTCATTAGAGGTTTTTCCGGGGGAGACTCTTGGCTTAGTTGGTGAGAGTGGTTGTGGAAAATCTACTGCTGGTAGATCAATGCTTCGTCTAATTGAACCCACTTCCGGATCAATTGAATTCAACGGGCAAGACATTTCTAAAATCAAGAAAAAAGAGTTAGCCCCACTGCGCCGTGAAATGCAAATGATTTTTCAGGATCCATTCTCATCCTTGAATCCACGACAAACTAGCGGCGACATCATCAGTGCGCCATTTAGAGTCCAAGGTGTTAAGCCAGAAGGTGGAATCACAAAAGCCGTTCAGGGCTTGATGGATCGAGTCGGGTTAAATCCAGAGCACTTCAATCGTTACCCAAATGAATTCTCAGGTGGTCAACGCCAGCGCATTGGAATTGCCCGCGCAATTGCGCTAAAACCGAAATTAATTGTGTGTGATGAGCCCGTCTCAGCATTGGATGTTTCCATTCAGGCACAAGTACTTAACTTGCTGGATGACATTCAGCAAGAATTTGGTTTGGCTTATATATTTATTGCGCATGATTTATCAGTCGTTCGTCACATCTCAGACCGAGTTGCCGTTATGTATTTGGGCAAAATCATGGAAGCAGCGTCCCAAGAAAATCTCTACAGCGCCCCTCTGCATCCCTATACCCACGCTTTGCTATCCGCAGTTCCAATTGCTGATCCAGATTTAGAGCGCTCTAGAGAACGCATTTTGCTAACTGGCGACTTACCTAGTCCAAGTAATCCACCAAGTGGCTGCGTATTTAGAACACGGTGCTTTAAGGCCCAAGCTCGATGCGAAAGTGAGATTCCACAATTGCGCGAGTTAAGCACTGGACATAAAGTTGCATGCCACTTTCCTATGGAAACTACCGGCACAACTTCGGCGACCGGAGTAGATTTCACGACCAAGTAGAGCTCTTGTTGAGTTAGTCGCCTAAGTGTGATTTGAAGTATTTAACAGTAAGCAACATTAAGTTCTCGGAGATTATTTCTTGCGGAGTCATGTGCGTAACACCCGATAATGGCAAAACAGTGTGCGCTTTTTTGTGTGTCAGTAATGCGCCGCTTAATGACAGTGAATGTGCTGCAACCACATTGTCATCTGCTAATCCGTGAATCAGCATAAGTGGTCGTTCAAGTTCGCTTGCTTTTTTAATCAACGAGTTCTCTGCGTAAACCTCAGGAAACTTTTCTGGGTGCCCTAGATAGCGCTCGGTGTAGGCAGTGTCATACCAAAGCCATTCAGTTACAGGCGCTCCAGCAACAGCTGCGTGGAAAACATCTGGTCGCTCCAGCACTGCTAATGCGGACAAGTAGCCACCAAAAGACCAGCCAGTGATACCGACTCTCTTGGCATCAACATCACTTGGAAAGTGCGCTACAACATCTGCGATTGCATTGACTTGATCTTCAAGTACTGGCTTAACAAAATCTTGATAAATTGCGTGATCCCAAGCAGGGCCACGACCTGGCGTTCCGCGATTGTCCGCAACAATGACTACAAAACCTTGATCAGCAAACCATTGATCAATGGCGTAAGTTAAAGCGCCATTTTGAACTTGTGGGTGATGTGGTCCGCCATATGGCCGCATCATCACTGGCAGTTTTTTGCTTCCGAGTACATGCTCGCGGGGAAATATAACTGCCGTGTTTACTAAGTTTGGCCCAGTCTTGAGTTGATGTACTTGTGGTTGGAAACTTGGTGATTCAGCTAATGAATCGAAGTAATGCTCGGTCTTTGCGCCTCGGCGTAACTGATAAGAGCGACTATGAGTATCCAGCCGCGACTCAATCAAAATCTGAAGCTCGCCTGCGGTCGCTGTTGCTCCAGCGACTCCACCTTGAGCTAGTTCAGTTAGTGAGCCATCAAATGAAACTCGAATTACGCCGCGACTGACTGCATCAGTTGTTGCTACGACATCTAGGTAATCTTTGGTCACATCGATTAAGGACATAACTTGGAGCCCTGGGGGAGTGATTGCTTTCCCAGCTAATTGAAGTTCTCGAGTATCAGTTTGACGGTTATCAATGATCGAAATAATTTCGCCATCATGCCAACGGGGCTGCCCAGGAATTACGTCCACAAATTCATGATCAGTGACTTCGTGCACAATTTTTATTCCTGAGGCAGTCAGCGAATACGTTACAAAATTTTGTTGCGCTCGATCAGCAACTGTTATCAATGCGTCACAATCTTTTTGCCAAGAAACACTTATCAAGTACTCAAAGGAATCGTTATCCCAGTTGATTGCTTCTTTTTTTCCGGAAATTGAAATTCTGGCTAACCCAAGTACTGCATTCTTTGTACCCGCTGCTGGGTAACGTATTTCATTAGGTTGCTTTTGTGGTGTTGCAGGATCAGAAATCCACCACGTTTGAACTTGCTCTTCATTAGTTTGCTCGACAATTAGTTCATCGCTGTTAGGCGACCACCAATAACCACTCATGCGATCAAACTCTTCAGCAGCAATGAAGTCCGATAACCCCCACGAAATATTGTCTGCGGACTCATTCGTAAGGTTCGTAACGTTACTGCCATCAAAGTCACAGACAAGTAGATCTTTGCCATTAGACCAGGCAATTCGGTTGCCATCAGGAGCGATCTTTGGGTCGATCACAGGCTCTGAAACTTCGAGCTCGACAAAGTCCGCAGTATCAACTTGCCCCGCAAACAATTTGCCAGAAAGAGCAAAAATAACTTTTTCGCCCGATGTGTCGCTGGAGTAACTAGTTATGCCAGAAGTCGTTTCTCGCATCCGCTCCCGGCGGGCTCGCTCGGCGTCTGGAATTTCGCCATCAACGGCTAGGAGAATTCGAGGATCTGCAATTTTGGTTTCGATTCGGGCAGCAACGTCGTAAGCCCAAAGAGAGTTGACTGCATCTCGACCAGATTCACTGCGCAGAAATAAAACATATTTTCCAGACCCGCAAATCAGAAAACTTCTGGGTGCACCTAACTGAAAGTTTCGAGTCGCAGCGCTTTGTCTTGGAAAGGTTTCGCTCACCCCTTGATCCTGCCATGTCACAGCATGGGTTTCCAGACATGGCGAATACATAATGGATGGGCTCGTGCATTGAAATTGCCTCGTTACAGTTAAGTCATGGTTAAAAGTGATGAAACGACGCCGCGCCTGCTTTTGGTTCACGCGCACCCAGATGATGAAACTATTGGCAGTGGCGCAACCATGGCCAAATACGTTGCGCAGGGCGCTCAGGTCACTTTAGTAACCTGCACTCTCGGCGAAGAAGGCGAAATTTTGGTTTCCGATCTGGCGCAATTGGCATCAGATAAAACAGATTCCCTTGGCCCCCATCGATTCATTGAATTAGGTAATGCCATGGCTGAGCTTTCGGTTTCTGATTGGCGACTTCTCGGAGGAGCCGGCAGATTTCGGGACAGCGGCATGATTGGCACGCCGCCTAATGAACGACTCGATAATTTTTGGCGCGCAGATTTGCTGGAAGCGGCTAAACATTTAGTTGAGATTATTCGAGAAGTTAAACCACATGTACTCATTACTTATGATGACTTTGGCGGGTACGGCCATCCAGATCATATTCAAGCCCATCGCGTTGCGCACTACGCCCGTGAATTAGCTGCCGCACAAAGTTTTGCACCGGAACTTGGGGAACCTTGGTTAATTCAAAAAGTTTATTGGACCGCATTTCCAGTCAGTGTGATGCGAGCTGGAATTGAAATGCTACGAGCAGCAGGAGATCAAACTGAATTCGCAAGTCAAGATCCAGCCGAGATCCCGTTTGCCTGTCCAGATGAACTAGTTACGACAGCAATTGTTGGAAGCGAATTTGCCGACCAAAAAATGCGCGCACTTGGTGCGCATGCCACACAGATAAGTATGGAAGATGGTTTCTTTGCACTTTCAAATAATTTAGGGTCACAAGTTCTCGGCACTGAGTATTACCGACTTGTTTCAGGAACACCCACGGCTCCCTTTGATGAACTTGGTCGCGAAACTGACTTATTTAGTGGCATCACAGATCTTGCAGGGAGCTCAAATGTCTAAGTTGTACGTCGTTACAGGCAGCGCGGTAGTTAGTTTGGCTATTTGCGTCGTCGCGGGATTTGCACACGCAAGCCGAGTGGTAATAGCGGAGACAAAAATTCCTTATGGGCTGGCGTTAGCGTTGTTGCTTTGCGTTGTGGGAGTACTTTGGCTTAATCGATTTTTTGGAACTCGCTTAGCAGGATTAGTTTTTCTAGTCATTTGGGTCATAACAACACTGCAGTTTGCAGTTGAATCGCCAGACGGCGATATGGTGCTCGCTGGTACTTGGTACTCATTGACATATGTTGTAGCTGGCGCGATCTTAGTTTCAGCAACTTGCGTGCTTCCCCCGCTGCGAGTGCGAGACGCTTCAACCAGGCAAATACCGCACGCTTAGCCAGAGCGCCAAGATTCTTAGAATTTGCACAAAAGCGTGAGCTACCAATGCCTGATGCGACAAAAAACTGTGACAACGGGTAGATTTGGGTTACTGGTGGCGTTACGTCCATCAAAATGAATTTATGGAGGACTAAATGACTTATGTGATCGCGCTGCCTTGTGTTGACGTTAAAGATAAGGCTTGTATCGAAGAGTGCCCAGTAGATTGCATCTACGAAGGCGATCGCATGATGTACATCCAGGCTGACGAATGCGTTGACTGCGGTGCTTGCGAACCAGTGTGCCCAACTGAAGCGATCTACTACGAAGATGACGTTCCTGAGAAATGGGACGAATTCAAAGGCGTTAATGTTGTATTTTTTGAAACACTTGGTTCACCTGGTGGCGCATCGAAAACTGGTAAAACCAGCAACGATCCAGAATCTGTAAAGTCCCTGCCACCGCAGGTGAGTTAACTGATTGCGCCACTAGCAAATGGGTTGCCGGATTTTCCTTGGGATCGAATCGCAGCCGCTGGTGAACACGCAAGAAAGCATCCTGATGGCATAGTTGATTTATCAATTGGTACGCCAGTAGATGACACGCCAAAAGTAATAACCGCTGCGCTAACTGCTGCGGCAAATGCGCCAGGTTACCCAACTGGAGCAGGTTTACCTGAACTTCGCCAAGCGTGGACCAACTGGGCACTTCGTATTTTGAGTGCTGAATTAACTCTTGATCAAGTAGCGCCTTCAATTGGGTCAAAGGAAATTGTTGCTTGGCTACCAATTATTTTTGGTTTAAATGAACAAAGTGTTGTCGCAATTCCAGAGTTGGCTTATCCCACCTATGCAGTAGGCGCACTGATGGCTCACGCAAAGTTTGTAACTTATAAGGATGCTGATTCGATTCCAGCGAACTCAGATTTAATTTGGGTAAATTCTCCCAGCAACCCAACTGGTGAAGTGTTGAGCGTTTCGCAGCTTCAGGCAATAATTGCGCGCGGCCGCGAACTTAAAGCCCCGGTTGTGAGCGATGAGTGTTACATCGAATTGGGTTGGGATGAACAACCAATTTCGATACTTGATCCTCAAGTATGTGGCACTGACTTTTCTGGAATTTTGGCAGTGCACTCACTTTCTAAGCGCTCAAATCTTGCGGGCTATCGCTCTGGGTCAGTACTTGGCGACGCAAAATTGATCGCTGACATAGTTTCCTTGCGTAAACATTCTGGAATGCTAGTTCCAACTCCCATTCAGATGGCAACAATTGCAGCCCTCGGCGATGATTCACATGTGCAAATCCAAAGGGCACTTTATGCCAACCGCCGTGACATACTTCACAGCGCTTTAGTAAGCGCTGGGTTCACTGTCGAGCACTCGCAAGCTGGGTTATATCTATGGGCAACTAATGGAACGACCTGTGCTGAAACCATCAATTGGCTTGCAGATCGCGGAATTCTGGCGGCTCCCGGAGACTTTTATGGGCCAGCAGGAGCCAGGCATGTCCGGCTCGCACTAACGGCTACAGATGAGCGGATAGCCAGCGCAGCCGGCCGGCTAACTACCTAGTCTCACTGCTTGGATTAGCAAAGGTAGGTAGGCAAATAGTAAGTTTGTCTTATGTCTCAAGCAAAACTTGTCCACCCTAACGGCGAACTATTACTCGGCGAAGTTCCAGCAACTGTTGGTGCCTCGGGGTATGACGTGTCAGCGCTGCTTAAGGAAACTGGTCACATCACGCTTGACCCAGGCTTCATGAACACCGCCTCATGCGAATCTGCAATTACCTACATTGATGGCGACAGAGGCATTTTGCGCTATCGCGGTTACCCTATTGAACAACTTGCAGCAAAAAGTACTTTTATCGAAACTTCATATCTATTGATTTACGGACACCTACCAAATCCAGCTGAGTTAAGTAAATTTACCGAAGACGTAACCATGCACACCATGGTCCATGAAGACTTGCGCCGATTCTTTGATGGCTTCCCGCGCGATGCTCATCCGATGCCAGTTCTAAGTAGCGCAGTGAGTGCACTCTCCACTTTCTATCAAGACTCACTTGATCCATTTGATGAACGCCAAGTTGAAATTTCTACAATACGATTATTAGCAAAAATTCCAACACTTGCTGCTTATGCGTACAAGAAAACCATCGGACAGCCTTCGCGTTACCCAGATAATTCTCTCGACTATGTTTCGAATTTTTTGAACATGACTTTTGGTGTCCCAGCTGAGCCTTATGAAGCTAATCCAGCAATCGTTAAGGCACTGGACATGCTGTTTATTTTGCACGCAGACCACGAACAGAACTGTTCCACGTCAACTGTGCGAATGGTTGGGTCTTCGCACGCTAATTTATTTGCATCGGTCTCAGCGGGAATCAACGCACTTTTTGGTCCGCTACATGGTGGCGCAAACCAAGCAGTACTGGAAATGCTTGAAGGAATTCAGAGTTCAGGTGACACGGTTCAGCAGTTCATTACTCGCGTTAAAAACCGCGAAGATGGCGTGAAGCTCATGGGCTTTGGCCACCGGGTATACAAGAGTTACGATCCACGCGCAGCCATTGTGCGGGAGCATGCACATGAAATTTTGACCATGCTTGGTGTCCAAGATCCACTGTTTGATATTGCTAGAGAACTTGAAGAATCGGCATTAAGCGATGAGTTCTTTATTGAGCGCAAGCTATACCCAAATGTTGATTTCTACACTGGCTTGATTTATCGCGCGATTGGTTTCCCAACACGAATGTTCACGGTGTTATTTGCAATCGGTCGAGTCCCTGGCTGGATTGCCCAATGGCAAGAAATGATCACGGATCCGGAAACTAAGATTGGCCGGCCTCGCCAGGTTTACATTGGGGAAGATGCTCGCGATTACACCCAAATTGGTAAGCGCTAATTAATACCTAGAAACTCCTACGCACTTAACTGATTGCCAGAATAAAGACGCCCATAACTGCAAGCCCAAGTAGCATTGCAAACGGAAAAATAAACTTGCTGGGCAGTGGCAGCAAAAATAAAATTGCAGCGACAACAATTAGCCAAGCAGATTTCTCGCCAGTATTTAGCGCCATCACTAGACCACCTGAACCAAAGGAAATCGTGCAACCAATCCTGGATTTTTCAACTCCTAGGATTTGTGGCAGGCCATAAATTCCACTGGAACGATCATTTTCTAAATCCTTGAAAACATTTGCTAGGTGCACTCCTATTCCAAATGTTGCGCCGACTACAACCATCCAGAGTTTGCTGGGTTGCGCCGTTGCGCCAAGAATAATTACTGGTAGCAACCCAAATGAGAATGCGTAGGGCAAAAATGAAAAGGGAGTGGCCTTCAATTTAAAGTTGTAGGCGATAGCACTAACAACTGCAAGCAGATGAGCTAATCCGAATCGACCCGTAAGTGGCCCAACAATCGTCAAAGTAAGTAAAGCAACACCTGCTAATGCACAAGACCATTTAAGGGAACTTAGCGAGATTGACCCAGATACGAGCGGTTTATTTTGCCTCTCATGCAATAAGTCATCAGAGTAATCCACTAGGTCATTACTCCACCCAACAATGAGCTGGCCAGTTAGAACAGTTGCTGCGATACCATTTGCAGTTTGCAGATCGCTTGTGCGCCAGGCTAGAAGAAAAGTCAGAGTCGTAACAGTTACCGTTGGCAGAAAGTGAGTTGCGCGCAGTAGTCCTAGAACACTGGATGTCACGAAGTGATGTCCTTCTTGGCGAACCTATTGATCGCAAGTGCAAATAAAATAATGCCACTGATTATGCAGTAGGAGGCACCTCGGATCATGCCTGACCAATCAATGGTGCTGGAAAGTGCATCAAACCAAGTAAATGAATAATGAACTGGAAGCCAATTTCGAATGGCTCCCAAAGCAGATATTGTGTCGAGGATACTAAGTAGCACTGAAATTCCAACGGCAACTCCGACTGCGCCAAGTGGAGCGTCAGTTCGAACGCTTAAGTAAAAAGCCAACCCAGCAATAAATAGGTAGGAAATTGCTAAGTACCCAGAGATTATTGCGATCCGAATAAGGGCGGTGCCATTGTCAAAATTTGCTCCCAATGGAGTTTGTAAGGGGGCTTGTCCAAATGCAATCCAACCAACTAACCAAGCTGAAATAGGCACCAACAAAACTGCGACCAGGGATAGCGTCAAACTCACTTTGATTTTTTGCAGAAGGAGTCTGGTGCGTGGAACTGGCGAGGCGAGTAAATAACGCAGCGTCGACCAAGATGCCTCGCTTGCAACCGTGTCACCGTTAAATAGCGCAACTACAGTTACAAGTAAGAATGGTGTTGAGAAATAGAGCATGGTGACTGTGAAGTTTGCAGCCCCAACTGTGGCCAGACCAATCAAATCTGTAGTTCCGGCTCCAACTCGCGCCGGTCCGTTACCACTTCCTGATGGACCAAACTTTACGGCAATCGCAACCAGAATTGGTAACGAGACGACAAAGGCGTATGCAAAAGCGGTGCGCTTACGTTTCAGTTGGCGATACAACTCAACTCGGTACGGCAATGTTCTGCTGGCCTGATAAGTCATGACTGCACCTTTCCAATAACTAGATCATCACCAATAAGTTCTAGGAAGATATCTTCGAGGGATTGCAACGAATTGTTACTGTTGAGAATTTCTTGCATTGGTCCAAACGCAATTAGTTTTCCGCGGTGCATTAGAACCACATCCGTACAAGTTTGTTGCACTTCAGCAAGTAAGTGAGACGAGACAATAACGGTGCGCCCAGTAGCTGCGTAATCCCTCAGAACTTGTCGCATCTCAACAATTTGCTGCGGGTCTAATCCATTTGTTGGCTCATCAAGTACGAGCAAATCTGGCATACCGAGCATCGCCTGAGCTATTGCCAGCCGCTGGCGCATGCCCTGACTATATGACCGCACTTTTTTGTCCAAGGCTGTTCCCAGATTTGCGATTGCAATAACTTCATCTTGGAAATTTTCTCCAGTGCGGCCGATTGCCTTCCAGTAGAGTTCAAGATTTTCTCGACCCGATAGGTGCGGCAAAAATCCAGGACCTTCTACAAAACTGCCCAGATTAGAAAGTGACGGTGATCCTGGATATACGGCTTTCCCACCAAGATAAATGGCGCCTTGAGTGGGAAAAATAAGTCCCATCAGTATCCGCAGAGTGGTAGTTTTACCAGCGCCATTTGGCCCCAGCAGTCCGAGAACTTGACCGCGACTAACTGTGAAAGAAAGATTGGAAACGGCTTGATAACCATCTTTATAAATTTTAGACAAATTCTCAATGCTGACGAGAACATTTTCTTGTCTTACATCTTTTGATGTCTTTGGCCGATTTATATAAACCAAAATTATTGACAGTAAGAGCACTCCAAATGCCAACAGTGGCCATATGAGACGGTTACCTGAAGCTGCACTTGCTACAACTTCTAAAGTTGGCACCGAAAGTGGTGATAACGCGGTCACGGTGTAGAAAGCCGATGTTTTAGGCATTTCAAAACCTTGATCTGTGCTTGAAATGCCCAGTGCAAGTTTTTCACCTGCAGCGACATCCAAAATTACAGCCGGAAGTTCTAATTCAATTTCAACTCCATTTTCAGGAATATCAATTAGTTTTATTGGTGCAACAATTCCATTTGGTTGACTTGTTGCCCCACTTGGTGAACGGGTTACCAATGAAAAGAAAAGTGTTGCTTCACCTGTAGTACTTGTAACGAGAACTTTTATTTTGGATGAACCAACAATGGAAAGTGGCCTATCGAGCTCTTCACTTTCAATGAATGCGCTTTGGCCGGGAATAAATGCAGGGCTAAAACCAGACACGCCAGATAGCAGGCTAGAAGCTAAGGCGCCGGCAGAGCCGATTCCGGGCAGTGCTGAGATTGCACTTGGAATTCCACCGACTGGGTAAGCGAATGGCGTAATTTGCGTAGATAAATCAAAACCTTCATAAGTTGAGCGGTTAGGTAATTGTGATGATTGAAAAACTTTTGGAATAACGCTTGTGTCTTGAAGAGAAATTGAACCATTAAGTCGTGTGAATTGAAATTTTGGAAACACCATTTCCTGCATGCGAAGGTGCTTATTAAACCAATTTAGATTTTGTTCCAGAAGGTACTTGGATTCATCAGGGCCACCATCATGGCCACTTGCGTGCCAGATGAGAGCAAGATTTTCAGCCGGTACTGACTGTTCTAGTAGTGCGAGATTCTTAAGACTCTCGGATAGAGGAAAGAGTGAATCAGCTTGGCCCTGCATTAGCAGTGTTGGAATTTTTATTGAACTAATACTTTTTTCAGGAGAAACAGAATCAAGAAGAGCCCTATCCTCTGCAGTTGGCTCACCATTAAGTACTGCATTCTTGTAGGCAGTACACCATTCATCGGCTAATGAACCACATTCGCCAAGGTAAGCCCGTTGCAATGTTGCTAGTGCAAAGAAAGTTCCAGTCCAAACTTTCTTGAAAGGCCCAGCTACTTCGCTATTAGATAAAGTTTGGGGAAAGAGTGCATCTCCTAAGTTATGCCACGTTATGTCTGCAGCAGCTGCATCTATTCGGGAATCTGCTTGCGAAGCAAGTAATGAAGCCGCGCCACCGTAAGAAGCACCACTAATACCAAGAAGTGGATCACCTTGTGAATCTTTTTCTACTTCTGGTTGAGATTCCAAGTAGTCAATAAGTTTTGTAATGTCGGCAATTTCACCACTTTGGGAATTCATTGAAATCAAACCTGATGACTCACCGAACCCGCGGGCTGACCAGGTGAGAACTACGTATCCGTTCTCCTGGAAGTATTTAGCGTTAGCTTCCAAAGTGTCTTTACTGCCACCGAAACCATGAGCTATCAACAGCGCAGGAGCGGGAGTTACGGCGGGTATGTAAAGCGTTGTGTCAATAAAAACTCCAGGCTCAGTCTGGATCTGAGCGACTTTTTCAACACCAGAAATTGTCTCGCTGGAGCTTTGCGAAACGGCAACTATAGAAAATCCAATAAGCAGGGCAGTGCCTAATGCAATTATTTGACTTTGCCGGCTCATTACTAAACGTTAACGGATTACTTAAAGTGCTGCTCACCGGGAGCAAGGATAAACTTTAGTCATGCGAAAAAAAGCTTTATCAGTTTTAGTTGCGCTGTTGCTGGTCGCAGGAGTGATAATCCAGGCTCAAGGTAGTGATGAGCCGCAAGTAGCACCACAAAGTGTGGGTGCTCCTTCGGCAAAAATTTACACTGCAACCATGCCTAAGGCGCACTTACCGAGCGCTCCAAACAATGGCACAGATGATTACCGATGTTTTTTATTAGATCCCGGTGTAACTGAAGATTCGATAATTGAGTCAGTGGAATTTATTCCACAAAATAAAGAATATGTTCACCACGCGATTATGTTTCGGGTAACGAGTCCTGACCTCCCGCAGGCGATTGCTGCGAACGATGGTGGAAATGGCTGGCCATGTTTTGGCGGTTCAGGTCTGGGTTCCATGTTTTCCTCATTCTTAACTTCGCCGTGGATAAGTTCTTGGGCACCAGGCCGTGGCGTCGATGTTTCACCAGCCGGATACGGAATTCCGTTTAAGAAAGGTGAGCAGTTAGTGCTTCAAGTTCATTACAACTTGCTTGCTGCAACTGGTGGCATTCTCGTCACCGATCAATCGCAAATTTTACTAGAAGCAGTTCCAGCAAGTGGAGCAACGGTGAAACAGCTGAAAGTAAATCTATTTGCAGCTCCCGTTGAGTTGCCTTGTCCAGATGATGTTACTGGACCATTATGTGATCGAAAGAATTCTTTGATCGATCTAGCCGCCCGTACCAGTACTGCCAGCGCATTTGAAGCTGCAGGCATTAATGCCCTTTGCGGAGGAGACCCGTTTGATCCAAAGCCTTCACTAACTTCCTCTTGTGATTCGATTGCAACGCAAGATTACAATGTGATTGCTGCATCACCCCATATGCATTTGCTTGGCCGAAGTCTAAAACTTATTTTAAATCCCGGAACAACCAAAGAAAAACTTCTACTTGATCGAAGCAACTATAACTTTGATGATCAATCTGCAACTGTGCTACCAGAACCCATTGCTGTGAAAAAAGGTGACGTAATAAGAGTTGAATGCACCTTTGATCCGACCTTGCGACAAAAGTTGCCAGCACTCAAGGACCTAGAACCCAGATATGTTACCTGGGGTGAAGGCTCATCAGATGAGATGTGCCTTGGCGTGATAGCGGCTAGCTAGACTCCTTCGCAGTCGCCTTAATTGTCCTTAATCAACTATTAATTAAAACTTAGTTATTCGTTTCAGTGATGGCATAAAGCCATAGAGATTGTCTTCCTCTAGACTAAAGTCAGGCCGCTAGGGCCTAATTAGGTTACTGAAACGTGGTTATAAGAATGAATGAAAAAGAATTATTGAATCTTTGGAATGAGAAAAGATCTCAGATCATTTCAGCGCAAATGGCACCGTCATTAGTGCTGATAGCGATTCTAGTTATTGCTGGATTTGGCAACTTTGCCGGTGCAACTGACGCTGTGAAGTACTTGGCAATTGCAGTGGCTGCTGCCACGGGAATTCTGGCGGTAATTTCGCAATATGCTGCAATTCGCGAGGCATCCGCACTAGTTAGTGAGATAAACAAAATCTCAGGACTAAGTGCGTTAGGCACAAAAGTTGGCGAATCTGCGAAATTCCTTTCCTTAACTACAGTCGTAATTGTTGCCCTAAGCATTGTAATTTTTGCTCTTGTGGTAACTGCTGTTCTGGGTTAATTATGGTGTTGACGACTATCCTCGTCGGAGGCTTTATTGCTTTGGTTGGAATTCTTATTTACCAATTTGAAAAACCAGCGAAGAATAGTAAAGATCTTGCCGGCAGAGGTGGAGATTTCGAAAGCTGAGGTTCTGCCAAACATTCGCATAAATTCATTTGACGCGCTGCACTTTACTTTTGAGGCGAAATTGCCAATCTAGTTTTTGTGTAGCGCGTCATTTAGTCCGCTCCACGAATTCTCTCGAGATACCGCTTCAAGTGCGCCCGATACCGAGTTACGTCTAAAAAGCAGACTATTTGCGCCAGATAATTCTTTAGCTTTGATAATTTCGCCATCAGGCAAAGTTATTTTTGAGCCGCCGGTTATGTAACAGCCCGCTTCCACAATGCAAGCATCACCAAGAGAAATTCCCACACCCGCATTGGCGCCAACTAAACAATTTTCCCCAATGGTTATGACTTCTTTACCACCGCCAGAAAGTGTTCCCATAATGCTTGCGCCGCCGCCAATGTCAGAACCATTCCCAACGATCACACCTGCAGAAATTCGGCCTTCAACCATGCTCGCACCGAGAGTCCCAGCATTGAAGTTCACAAATCCTTCATGCATAACGGTTGTACCAACTGCAAGATGTGCGCCAAGGCGAACTCGATCTGCATCAGCGATGCGAACGCCAGTTGGAACTACGTAGTCCAACATGCGGGGAAATTTATCCAGACTGTAAACCTGTAAGTGAATTCCTTTTGCGCGAGCGCTGATAGAAACGTCGGTAACTTTATCTACAGCTACTGGACCAAGTGAAGTCCAGGCGACATTTGTAAGTAAGCCAAATAGACCATCAAGATTTACGGTGCGAGGAGCAACTAATCGATGGGAGAGTAAGTGCAATCGCAAGTAAGCATCTGCTGCGTCAATTGGGGCTGCATCTAGTAACGAGGTCGTAGTTATAACTTCAACCCGCACTGCGCGCATGGTGTCGGTATCGATACCCCGCTCTAAGCCGGTAACGTGAGCAGCTTTTTCGCCAAGCACTGGCTGTGGGTACCAAACATCCAGCATGGTGTCACCGAAGTAGGTGGCTAATCCCGTTGCCGTTGCAACTCGATTCTGGCTCATGTCATTCCTCGCATATTTACTTCTACTCGAAGGTCTTAAGTAGTGAAAAAAGCATTACAGGACTAGCGTAGACGTGTGGACATTACAGCCCTAAACCCGCACGCCGACATCGTTGCGATCACCACTGATTTGGTGAATATCGCCAGTGTTTCAGGGGATGAAAATTTAATTGCCTCCAGTATTTTTACTGCATTAAGTGAGTGTTCCTGGCTTGAAGTTCACCGGTTCCAGAACTGCGTAATTGCCCGAACAAATCTAAATAAACCCTCGCGCGTCATTGTTGCCGGACACATCGACACTGTCCCAGTGGCCAATAATTCCAAAGCTAAGTTGGTTGGTGCCGGCGAACCACTGCCAAGTGATGGTTCGATCATGACTGAAGACGTTTTATTTGGACTGGGTTCATGTGACATGAAGGGTGGGGTAGCCGTTGCTCTGCGAGTGGCAGCCAGTATCCAAGATCCACAATTTGATGTAACTTACATTTTTTACGAATGCGAAGAAGTTGAAAGTGCAAAAAACGGTTTAACACTTATCGCAGCGCAGCACCCAGAGTGGTTAGCTGCAGACATCGCGGTTCTACTTGAACCATCTAATGCGAACATTGAAGCTGGTTGCCAAGGAACTCTGCGCGCCCGAATCTCAACTGTTGGCACACGCGCCCACAGCGCACGATCTTGGCTTGGGGAAAATGCGATCCATAATCTTGGTGGAATTTTGGCAAGGCTCAATGAGTACGTTCCAGCCCGGGTAATTGTCGATGGCTTGGAGTATCGCGAGGGCTTAAATGCCGTTTCAGTTTCAGGTGGGATCGCTGGAAATATAATCCCTGACTCAGCTGTCGTGGAAGTAAATTACCGTTACGCGCCAAGTACCAGCGCTGAGCAAGCAGAGCAACACGTACGAGAAGTTTTTGATGGTTACTTAGTTGAGTTCACAGATAACGCGCCAGGTGCGATGCCAGGTCTAGAGCGAGCCGCATTGGCTGATTTAGTTGCTCGCGTCAACGGCCAGGTAGCTCCGAAGTTTGGCTGGACAGATGTAGCTAGATTTTCTGCGATGGGTGTACCAGCTGTGAATTTGGGACCTGGGGATCCAGGCTTGGCTCATTCCCGAAATGAATTTGTGCCATTATCCCAATTACGCAAATGTGAAGAAACAGTATTTGGATGGTTACGAGGGTAATGGAACATATCGAATTAACAGTTGCGGTTAATGCCCCTGCGCAAAAAGTCTGGGACGCCATCACAAACTGGGAAGCCCAAAATAAGTGGATGCTCGGCACAAAAGTATGGCCAGTTGATGGTGATGGCACGGGAGTCGGCGGCAAGATTGAAGCGTTCACTGGAATTTGGCGCATTGGATTCCTAGACACCATGGAAATCACAATTTGGGATGCACCAACTAGATGCGATGTCCTGCACACCGGTCGAGTCGTACGCGGGACGGGAACATTTGAAGTAATTCCAGTGTCGCCAACATCAAGTAATTTTGTGTGGAGTGAAGACCTCGATCTTCCACTTGGAATTTTAGGTAAAGTCGGGTTTGCGCTTTTACGACCAGGATTTGTCTTTGGAGTTCGCAAGTCATTGGAGAAATTTGCTCGGTTAGTTGAGCAAGGCGCACTTTAACTCAAATCTGCGACACGCCACTATTATCTGTAGTTATTTCCTGTTAACTACACGGACTTAGCCCACTTTGGTGGATTTCGTAAGTGCCCGGTTATCAGGGATAATAGAAGTATTAGTTATTAATTCCCCAATGTTTATCTGGAAGGTGACCCAAATGGCAGCTATGAAGCCACGCACTGGCGACGGCCCAATGGAATGCCCAAAAGAAGGTCGCGGATACGTGCTTCGAGTACCACTTGAAGGTGGTGGCCGTTTAGTTGTTGAACTAAACGCTCAAGAAGTTAAAGATTTAGGCGCGGTATTGAAAGATACTGTCGCGGCAATGCCAAAAAAATAGGCGAAGCATTAAATCTACTTAGCGAGTTAAGCTTTTACAGCAACTAGTAGTCCGCCACCAACAGGCAACAACGAACCAACAAATTCATCCCCATCAGCTAACGCCTCAACCGCACCGCGCATTGCCACAGTATCTGGATCGCGTTGGGCAGGATCAGCAAGTTTGTCATTCCAAAGTGCGCGATCAATGATCAGCACCCCTCCAGTTCGCAGCAAAGTTAAGGCTCGGGAAATATTTCCACTGAGCTCTGCAGGCTTCCCAGCAATTAAAACTATGTCGTAAGCCGATTCAGTTAAGCGGTCCAAAACTTCATCAGCGCGACCATTAATTAGCCGCACCCGATTTGGAGCTATGCCCGCCTGGGTAATCGCATCCTTGGCGATCAACTGATGTTCGGCTTCAATATCAACGCTTGTTAGTACGCCATCTGGATGCATGCCATCGAGTAACCACAGGGCTGAGACACCAGCACCAGTTCCAATTTCGACGACATTCTTCGCATCGATTGCCGCAGCTAAAGTTCGCACGATGGCCCCAGCACCAGGTCCCATGGCTACGCAGCCAATTTCCGCTGCTTTTGCCCGCGCATGGGCGCGAACTCCATCCTCACCAGCCCAGTTTTCGGCGTAATCGCTCGAGGCTCGGTGGATTGCCAAAATGCGTGGATCTGTTGGTGCCATGACGTAAGCGTACGGGTCGAGTAAGCCTTTGGTGAAGATTGGTCGCCAAGTTAGCAGAACCCAGATTGATAAGTAAGAATGAGAGTAGTAAAAATTTCCAGAAATTAGGCAGGAAACGTAGGTCATGACCCAGACGCCAGATGAGCCACAAAATCTCTTCGCGGCTGCCCAGCCTCTCACCCCAGAACCCACACTTCCTGAGTCCGGCTTTACCCAAATTGCAGAGCCTGAGCCTGTCTTTTCAGAGACCACAGTTCCAGAGACCACAGTTCCAGAGACCACAGTTCCAGAGACCACAGTTCCAGAGACCACAGTTCCAGAGACCACAGTTCCAGAGACCACAGTTCCAGAGACCACAGTTCCAGAGACCACAGTTCCAGTGGCAGTTTCGATTCCAATACCTACTTATGTATACGCTCCCGCAATTTCAGCTGGCGCGAATTCTGGCGCCAGCGCATCACCAGCAGTTAAGAAAGCAATCATTGCCGGCATACTAAGTGGCTTATTTGCCGGCGCACTTGGATTCACTTCTGCGACGTTTGTTGGGAACACGCCAGCACCTTCAATTTCCTTACCTGCATCAAATGGTGACACGTCACCGCGGGCAGATGATTCCATCGCAGGGATCGCGCAAGCCGTGTTACCCGTTGTTGTTTCAATCGATGTTTCCTCGGGTCAAAGAGCAGGCACAGGCTCTGGTTTTGTAATTCGCAGCACTGATCTCGAATCATTTATCTTGACTAACAACCACGTGGTGACAGGTGCTGGCAAAGATCCAGACATCACGGTCACATTCCAAGATCAGTCACAAGTGAGGGCTGAAATTGTTGGCACTGATGCTTCTTATGATTTAGCAGTTCTTCGAGTTGAGCGTGGGAATTTACCAGTTGCTGCGTTGGGTGATTCCGATAGCGTCGTGGTTGGCGATGCCACAATCGCAATTGGTTCACCGCTTGGTTTAACTGGCACAGTTACAAGCGGCATTGTCTCGGCGCTCAATCGTCCAGTAACTGCAGGTGATGCCGGCGATATTTCATTCATTAGTGCAATTCAAACAGATGCAGCAATTAACCCAGGCAACTCAGGTGGACCACTGGTTAATTCGCGAGGCGAAGTTATCGGAATTAACTCTGCGATTGCTACAACAGGGAGCAGTGTTAGTGGTCAAAGTGGCAGCATCGGACTTGGTTTTTCTATTCCAATAAATCAAGCTAAGCGCGTTGCTACTGATTTGATTGCAACCGGCAAATCAAGTTACCCAATAATTGGCGTTCAACTCGATTCTGCTTACTCTGGCTCAGGCGCAAAAATTGAATCAATAATTCCTGACAGCCCCGCGTCTCTCACGACTTTAAAAGCTGGAGACGTAATCATCCGAATTGATGGCGTAAGGATTGGCAGCGCAACAGAACTAGTAGTTCGAATTAGAGCTAAGAGTCCTGGAGATTTAGTAAAACTCACACTTTTGGACACAACTGAAATTGAACTGACTTTAGGTTCAGACCAAAACTAAAACCCAGATCTAGGAGCAATCTCGCGACATGAATATTGGATGGACCGAATTTTTAGTCATTGCAATAATTGGCTTAGTAGTTTTTGGCCCAGAGCGGTTGCCAGAAATGAGTGCTCAATTTGCTCGTTTTGTTAAATCAATGCGAACTAAGGCAGGCGCTGCAACTGCCGAGTTGACTGGCTCGGTAGATACAAAAATGGTCACTGACATTGCTAACGACTTGCGTGGCATTACACCAAGAGGAATGACTAGAAATGCTATGTCTTCAGGTTTTAGTAAACCGCAATCTGGCGTAATGAAAGATCAACGCCCCAATGGCGCGCTAGTAAATCCAGTTTTTGATCCGGACGCAACTTAGTAGGTTTCGTTTCGACAGATTACCTATTTGCGATCTGGAGTGATTCCCAAGTTCATGCCAACTAAGCCGCGTGGGCGAGTGCCAAGTTTTTGTGCCATTTCAATAATTGCTTTCGACGCAGGTGCATCCGGATGCGAAAGCACAAATGGCATTCCCGCGTCTCCACCTTCCCGAAGGCCTGGATCAAATGGAATCCGGCCAAGCAGCGGAACATCTTGACCAACATTTGCAGTTAAAACTTCTGCCACCATTTTTCCGCCACCGCTACCAAACATGTCGATTGGTTCGCCACAGTGTGGACAGGCAAACGCTGACATGTTTTCGATAACACCGCTCACACGTTGATTAACTTGTGGCGCCAACATTCCCGCGCGGATTGCTACATCAGCAGCAGCTGGTTGTGGGGTAGTGACAATGATTAGTTCACTCTGGGGCAACAAGTGGGCAGTACTAATTGCAATGTCTCCTGTGCCTGGCGGTAAGTCCAGCAACAAGATGTCTAGGTCACCCCACCAAACTTCACTTAAGAATGATTCCAGGTACCTGTGCAACATGGGCCCACGCATAGCGACTGGCTCATGGCGACCCTTTGGCTTAAGCGGAAGCATCGACATTACACGCACGCCATGACCTTGAGGTGGCATAATCATGTTTTCCACTTTTAGGGGCGCTTCGGTGATGCCCATCATGTCGGGAATTGAGTGACCGTAGATATCAGCATCAACAATGCCAACTACTAAACCATCAAGTGCCATTGCTACCGCGAGATTGGTTGTAACTGAGGATTTTCCAACTCCGCCTTTGCCAGAAGCAATTGCATAAATGCGTGTTAGCGAACCGGGCAGGTTAAAACGAATTTCTTTTGTTGGGCCTTGAAGTTTCTCGCGTAGCGCAGTTCGCTGCTCGGGACTCATGACATCAAGCTCGACCTCGACTTTAGTTACGTCACGAACTTTTGAAACTGCGTCCTTGACGCTATTAACAATTGTGTCTTGCATAGGACAGGCTGAAATTGTTAAATAGACACCAACTGTTACCGTGCCACCAGAAATGGCAACATCCTTAACCATTCCAATGTCAGTTATTGGGCGACGGATTTCTGGATCAATTACGGTAGCTAGCGCGGCTTGCACGGCTTCTTGGTTTACGCTCATGAAGTTTCTGAATCACCCTTATTGTCGGTTTGTTGAATCTCTTTAAATTCTTCCAGTAAGTCGCGGATCTCGCCACGTAGGTAGTCACGCGTTACTACCTCACCAAGTGCCAATCGAAGCGAAGCAATTTCCCGAGTTAGAAAATCGGTGTCAGCTAAGAGTCGCTCAGTTTGTTCGCGATCTTCTTGAAACCTAACACGATCACGATCGGCCTGTCGATTTTGCGCTAACAAAATTAGTGGCGCAGCGTAGGAAGCTTGCAGCGAAAGCGCCAAAGTTAAAAATAGAAATGGGAATGCATCGATGCGAAATTCACCAGGGGCGAAAATATTCCAAAGCAGCCAGCTAAACACGACAAATGTCATGTAGCCCAAGAAGCGCCAAGATCCTAGAAAGCGAGCTACTCGCTCGCTAACGCGACCAGCCGTATCAGAATCAACAGTTGGACGAAGTGAACGAGTGCGTAGTAATGGCTGATCCAAACGCGGTCCGCGTAGTTTGACTTTTTCGTTGGGTGCCATGATCAGCCCTCCTCATCTATCTCGTTTTCTCGCCAATTTTCTGGCAACATGTGGTCGATAACATCGTCAATTGTGACGGCGCCTAACAATTGATCATTCTCGTCTACAACAGGCAATGCGACCAAGTCGTACGTTGCAAAGTAACGAGCTACTTGTCCAAGAGGTGCCCCTGGGCCAATAGGGGTAAGGGAAGTATCCAATACTCCAGAAACTAGACCAGCAGGTGGCTCACGTAACAATCGCTGCACATGCGCGACTCCAATGTATTTCCCAGTTGGAGTTTCAAGTGGGGCGCGCGTGACATAAACCTGGGACGCGAGTGCGGGGGAAAGTTGTGGTTGACGAACCCGCGCTAAAGCTTCCGCAATCGTGGCGTCAGTGGAAACCACGATGGGCTCAGTTGTCATCATGCCACCGGCGCTGAAATCATCGTAGGTAAGCAAGCGACGTAGGTCATCTGCTTCATCTTGTTCCATCGCACCTAAGTATTTTTCGGCTTGCTCTAGCGGTAATTCGGATAGTAAATCAGCTGCGTCATCTGGATCCATTTCTTCCAGAACATCGCGCGCACGCTCTAAACCAAGTTCAGACATGATTTCAACACGATCATCTTCTGGAAGTTCTTCAAATACATCGGCGAGCTTTGCAACATCAAGACCACTGATTAGTTCCAAGCGACGTTTCTGAGGAAGTTCCTGTAGCAAATTTGCCAGGTCAGCAGGACGCATACTTTCGATGGAAGCGAGTAGTGCATCAACTGGTTGCTCGGCAGATTGGGTAAACAATTCTGAAACATCATTCCAAGGAACTGTTAATGTCGCGCCACGCCTACCAAATCTAGCGCCAGCTTTACGAATAAATAATCGACTTACGTTCCATTCTGAATTACGTTCTTGTGTCATACCAATGTCATGAATAGTTACTTGCTCACCAGTTTCAATGAGTGTTACTCGATTATCGAGTAACTGGGCCACGACCAAAACTTCCTCTGCGCGACCTTCAAAGCGGCGTAAGTTGACAACGCCACTTGTAACAACTGAGCCAGGTTCGATCGAAGTAATGCGCGCCATAGGAACAAAGATTCGGCGCCTAGGCGCTACTTCAACGACAAAACCAGAAACAATTGGCGCTCGACCAGTGGATCGCGGGGTCACAACGACATCACGAATCTTGCCTACTTGATCTCCTGCAGAGTCAAATACGCCAGCCCCAACCAAGCGGGCTAGGTATACGCGGGTTTGTGTAGTGCTCACCTCTTGAGGTTACTCGCTAGGGGCTATATCTAAAGAATCCGAATTAGATCAAAAACCTTGAATTACTTGTGATGTAACGCGATATTCATTTAAGGTCAAGTGCAACTACATTGTTTACACAGTGCGATCTAGCGTTACTTAATAGCAAAGGAAATGCCATGAACCAGACCATGAGATTTGAAGGTAAGACTGCGATCGTAACCGGTGGCGCCGGTGGTATCGGAACTGCAATTTGTCAACGCCTTGCAGGCGAAGGCGCTTTCGTGGTTGTGACTGACACTAATTCCGAGAATGCCGAAAAAGTTGCTGCAGATATAACTTCCAGTGGCGGCCTAGCCGTTGCAATACCGGCTGATATCTCAAAAGAGAACGAGTGCGTAGCTTTAATTGAAAAAGTTTTTGCATTGCGCGGGCAAATAGATGTACTTGTTAACAATGCTGGAATTATGCGTCGCGGAAATATTTTAGATATTTCAGTGCAGGACTGGAATGATTTATTTGCAGTAAACATCAATTCGATGTTTCATTTATGCCGAGCAGCGTTGCCACACATAATCGCTGGTGGCGGTGGTGCCATTGTTAATACGGCATCACAATGGGGTTTATACCCAGCGCCAAATTGCATTGGCTATAACGTGACAAAGGCAGCTGTTGCATCCTTCTCACAAAATCTTGCACGTGACTACGCGCCACATAATGTTCGCGTCAATGCTGTTTGTCCTGGTGAAATCCACACTCCAATGTTGGAAGCGGGTGCAAAACGATCTGGCCGCACAATTGCAGATCTTGATGCACTAGTTCCATTTGGACGAGTTGGGCGCCCGGATGAAGTAGCTGCTTTAGTTGCTTTCTTAGCATCCGAAGAAGCAGCGTTCATGTGTGGATCTCTAGTTGAAATAACTGGCGCTCAACCTGTCGCCTAATCTGTATCGTAGCCTGATGTTATGCGCGGTAAACCTGGAACATTTCTAGCGGGACTTGCGCGCCGACTTACCAAAATTGAAATATCTGGACTGGAAAATCTGGCAATTTTGGATAAGCCTGGCCCGGCAATGATTGTGATTAACCACACCACGATCGTTGACGTTGTAGTTGTAGTTGGAACATTGCATAAATATGGCTTCACAGTTGATGGCCCATGTAAAAAACTTGAGACGAATCCCTGCGTACATCGCCGCCACCTACGTCCAATTGGCACCTCGGATATGTGGAATTTTCCGTTGGCCAAACAAATCGTCACTGGCAGTGGAATAATTCCAACTGATCAATTTAATGGCAGTAGTGCCTATCGAGCAGCGCTAACTGCGCTTAAAAATAATGAATGCATTTTGATTTATCCCGAGGGCGACGTGCAAATAAATGAGCAAGCTTCACCTCGTCCGTGGCGTCGTGGCACAACCGCACTGGCAAAAGCCGTAGCGATTCCGATAGTTCCAATTGCGCACCATGACAGTAGAAAGCTCGGCACGGGAAGTGTTCATCGCAGCATCTTGCAGGCATTATCTCGAGTGGTTAAGCGCCCAACAATTCACTTAATGATTGGAAGCCCAATACTTGCAAGTGAAATAGCTAACTTGAATGAAACCCAAGCAAATGCTTATTTAGAAGGCGAGCTGCTTAGTCTTTGGACAAAAGTTAGCTCGTTAACTTAGGAATCTTTTTGGCTACTTCGCGTTCGATTACGTTGACGTGGGGTGCGGTCTTTGGGAGCGGATTTCTCGCCCGAACTTTGTACACTTCTGCCGGTTGAAGTCTTTCTTGGCGCACTCGAAGTCTTGTTGCTTCCTTGTGAACTTCCAGAACCAGTTCGACCTGAACTTGACCGGTTGGAACCAGAACGATTTGCTGGTGGCTTGCTGGAATTTCCGCGGCGTCCAGCATTAGCACCAGTCTCACCTAGATCCTCAAGTTTTTCGCCAGCTAAACCTTCGCGGGTACGCGCTGAACCTGGCAACTCGCCAGTGGTGCCAGCTGGAATTCCAAGGCCAACATAAACATGCTCACTTGATGAATAAGTTTCGATGGGATCATGGAACGCCAAGCCAAGTGTGCGGTTAATCATTTGCCAGCGATTGATGTCTTGCCAATCAACAAGTGTGATTGCAACACCAGATGCACCCGCTCGGCCAGTACGACCAACTCGGTGCAAATAAGTTTTTTCATCATCGGGGCACTCGTAATTAATAACGTGTGTTACATCTGCAACATCAATACCGCGGGCGGCAACATCAGTTGCCACCAAGACATCTACTTTGCCGCTACGAAACGCGCGTAGTGCTTGTTCGCGAGCACCTTGACCTAAGTCGCCGTGCACCGCAGCAGAAGCAAACCCGCGATTTGCTAAATCCTCTGCAAGCTTGCCGGCAACTCTCTTAGTGCGGCAAAAAATCATTGTGAGTCCGCGACCTTCAGCTTGCAGGACGCGCGCAACAAGTTCTGGCTTATCCATTTGGTGACAGCGCCACACATGTTGCTCGATGGCATCAACAATTGAAGAATCACTTGTTGGATCTGATGCGCGAATGTGAGTCGGCTGTGTCATGTAGCGACGAGCGAGTGCAACGATTTGTCCAGGCATGGTTGCCGAGAACAACATCGTTTGGCGACTAGCTGGCGTCTTGCTGACTAAAGTTTCAACATCAGGCAAGAAACCCATGTCGAGCATCTCATCGGCCTCATCTAAAACTAAAACTTTAATTGCGCTTAGATCTAAGTGACCTTGTTTGATCATGTCGATTAATCGACCGGGAGTTCCGGCAATTACTTCTACGCCGTTTTTTAATGCTTCAACTTGTGGCTCGTAAGCTTTGCCACCATAGAGACTTAAAACCCGGGCACCCATATTTTTGCCCGCAGTTTCTAAATCTGCAGCAACTTGGATTGCAAGTTCGCGAGTTGGGACGATGACCAGACCTTGTGGTTTTCCAGCGTGCTTGAAATTAGCCCATTCTGGGTTAGTTGGGCTGATTACCTGAGTAAGCAGCGGAATGCCAAAACCTAAGGTTTTACCAGTTCCAGTTTTAGCTTGGCCGATTAGATCTTGGCCAGCCATGGCAAGGGGCAAAGTTAATTCTTGAATGGGGAAAGCATCAATGATGCCTTTGCTGGCCAAAGCCGAGCAGATGTCTTGGGGAACGCCGAGATCGGCAAAACTAGCGATGAGAAAACTCCTGGTAACTATAAGGACAAAACCACACATTTTCGTGGTTAGTTTCAATCGTACCCTGATATCGCCTACCCTTAAGCGTTGTGACTAGTCCTGCGGAAATTGACCTACTTGGTGTGCTTGCATATGGCGAGTTAGTGGCTTTTGAGCGCACGGCTGCCGATGCCAGACTGGCGCCAACTTTGGCAGACAAGGCAGCCTTAGGCGCAATGGCGGCTGCTGAGTTTGAGCACTATAAAAAAGTCTCCGCACATCTTGCCAAATTAGGTCACGATCCATTTGAAGCAATGAAACCTTTTGTAGAACCTCTAAACCAATTTCACAACACATTAACTCCACGCGATTGGCTTGAAGGATTACTCAAGGCATATGTGGGCGATGGCATCACAAATGATTTTTACCGAGAAATTTCTGCTCACATTGGATCGGATACGGCCATTTTAGTTTCCGAAGTTCTCATCGATGTTGGGCAAGCTAACTTTTCTATTGATCGAATTAGGCAAGCAATTTCACACGATCCAAAAGTATCTGGCCGCCTAGCGCTCTGGGGCCGGCGACTAATGGGAGAGATGATCAGTCAAGCAACACTTGTTGCTGCGACCCGTCCCGCTCTTCAAGACTTATTTTTAAGACCATCGGGTAGCGACGCAGCAACTAGCGCAACAGAGTTAGTAGTTATGGTTAATCGGCTAACGGTTGGCCACGCAAAGCGTATGGATGTTTTAGGTTTAGCTAGCTAAACCTAAAACATCCCAAGAAACGCTGTGTTTATTCCTGGCACGCGTAATGCGTGCCAGGGTAGGACTGGCGTCCTAAAACATCTCAATAAATAATCATTCGTTTTAAGTCCAGCGAGTTAAACCTAAAACTTTTTAATGCCCAGCAATTCCGGTGATTCGGATGTTGAAATTTCGTCCCGCGTCAATTGAATAGTAGAGATTAGTTCCTGCTAAAACTGCAATCTCATCGCCGTTTGAAGTAAGAGCTCGCACTTCACCGGTGATACTCCCAACCTTGTTCCATGTGATCGACTTATCAAGTGATTCATAGATCAGCCCATCAGGGCCCACTCCAACTAACCGAGCGGTATCCCAACTCAGCAACACCAACAGCGGCGCACCTGGGATCGGGGAAAAAGTCTTGCCGCCATCTGAACTAAGGATTTGCCCAGTTTCCGTAGTGCCAACAATGGTTAACGAATCATTTGGATCAAGAGCCAGATCATAAATGTTTGGATTAGGTAGCGCGATCCAAGTTTCGCCGCCATCAGTGGAAACAAGCAGCGCGCCATCGGCCGAGGAAAGGCCCATTATGGTTTGCCCCGAAGTGGTTAGACGATGAAAGTCGACTTGGCCAGAAAGTGAAATGTTTTCCCAGGTGCGTCCTTGATCTGTGGATCCGCGCAAACCGATGTTGCCAACCTGCTCGTCAGTTTCCCCGGGATGTCCTGAAGCAACCAGGCCGGAGCCAAACTTGGCAAGACCCATCACATCAAAACGTGAATCACCAACGCGCACTGGGTCTTGGGAGTTAGTTTGGAGCCAAACACCGTGGTGTGTGCCCAGGAGAATACCTTCATCAGTGATCAGCATGTTATGAACGCCGCCAAGTTCAAGGCTGGCCTGCGCAACTTGGCCAGCAGAAGCGCTAGCCACGCTGGCTTGCTTATCGGGGGCACTGCAACCACTGAGCAGAACTAGAGATCCGACGCCAGCGGCCAGCCATCCAACACGCCGAACTTTAAACATCACAAGTACTTTCCTTTACCATCCAACACGATTGCGTTTATCTTTCAATCTTAAGCCTTGGCTGGGGAAACAACTTTTTGTGGAGACGCCCATCGAGGCTCAGTTGAATTACGCACCAGAAGAACTAAGTAAGACTAGGTTTAAAGAATGATTTTCTCACTGTCCAAGTTGTTAAAAATAAATTCGGGTTATTCAATTGGCGCAGGTATTTTGGGTTTGGTTTTAGTCCAGGAGCTAGCTGAGGCCTTAGTGCTTCCAGTTGGAATAGTTGGGACGCTGTGCGCCGGCTTAGTAGGTTTTGGCACCTTTTTGATTTGGCTTAATCGACCATCGCGGATCTCAGCGCAATGGGGACGAGTAATTTCCATTGCAGATTTTAGTTGGGTTTTCGGGGTAGTTGGTTTTGTCGTGCTAGCAAATCCAGCGGCCACTGGAGTGACTATTGCCCTGTTGTCGTCAGTTCCAGTGTTAGTGCTAGCGGCACTTCAACTCGTTGCGAGTAAGAAATTGGCTTAGCTAGCTGAAGTATTTGACGCTAGTTTCGGTGCATTCGCCCACCTAAAATTTGCTGTCAGTATATCCCTGGCATAGGTAAAGTTGGCGTGATTTAATGAAACCATGATAAAAAATCTCACTAGAGCCAAGGGATTTGTTGTAACCATGGTGGGTGCAGCAATGTTCCTAGCTGCGTGCACTTCAGGCAGTTCAGAAAGTTCAAATGCTGACACATCCGTTAGTCCAGCGCTTTCGCAAACTGCCCAGCCAGCGCAAAGCACTGGAACTAATCAGGCAGCTGGCAACTACATCACTTACGAAGTTTATGAAGCGTCAAAGGCGAGCTACGCTGACTCAAAAGTAGTTTTATTTTTTAACGCAAGCTGGTGCTCCACATGCAAGAAAGCTCGAGACAATTTTGAAAGCAGTCTTTCCGAAATTCCTGCGGATATGACCATAGTTGTGGTGGATTTTGATGACTCAACCGAGCTTAGGCAGAAATATGGCGTGACACTCCAGCACACTTTCATTCAAGTTGACAGCGCTGGTGAGAAAATCGCGAAGTGGTCTGGAACAACGACCATTGCAGGAATTCTAGAAAATATTATTTGATGCTTCTTGGACTTGGGGCATTAATTGCCGGCATGCTAACGACATTAGCGCCGTGTGTTTTGCCACTGCTGCCCGTTGTGGTCGGGGGTTCACTGGGTCAGTCAACATCGCAAGCGCGAAAGCACGCCTTGGTAGTTGCCGGGTCGCTCGGAGTTTCGGTGATTATTTTCACGCTGTTACTGAGGGCAACAACGGCATTAATTAAAATTCCGGATACCACTTGGCAATGGGTCAGCGGCGTGATTCTAATTACGCTTGGTTTAGTTTCCATCTTTCCGCAAATTTGGGACAAAGTTTCTAGCCGGTTGCACTTACAAAGTTCAAGTAATTCGCTTCTGGTTAAATCCCGGTCGCGCGAAGGAAACCTCGGCGCGATCTTGACAGGCAGTGCGCTTGGTCCGGTATTTTCCTCTTGTAGTCCGTTTTATGGGTATGTGATTGTCACAGTCCTACCCGCATCGTTTCTGCAGGGAATGTTTTTATTGCTGGCCTACGTTATTGGCCTTTGTGGCACGCTGTTGCTAATAGTGCTGCTGGGTCAGCGCGCTATCGGTAAAGCTAAGTGGATCGCTAACCCAGAGGGTTGGTTTCGTCGAGGGCTGGGCATTATTTTTATGGCAGTTGGTATTGCCATAATTTTTGGACTTGATAAGGATTTGCAAACATGGGTAATTGAAAACGCTGTTTTTCGACCTTGGGAACTTGATTCAAACTTTATTCCAAACTGAAGCGACCAACTAGGGCTACCCCTAGCGACCAACTAGGGCTACCCCTAGTCTTTGGCAAACAATTTGGCTTTTACCAGGTATTTCCCCAGGACGCTGACTCACTGAGTACATGAAAAAGTTTGCTGTGCTTGGCCTTAGCGTAGCTGTCGTATTGAGTCTTGCCATGGCCCCTAGTGCGCAAGCAAAAGTCAAAGTTACAAAACCAACAGCGCCAACAGTTGCTGCAATTTCTTCCTCGTCTGTTAAAAAAGGAAAAGTAAATGTCACGATCGCAATTACGTTGCCAACAAATACTGGCGGCGCAAAAATCACTGGCAGCAAAGTCACTGCGGGTGGAAAATCTTGTTTGATAAAAAGTGGTAAAACCAAGTGCACCATAAAAGGCCTGAAGAGCGGCAAAGCCCTAAATGTTCGTACCCAATCGAAAAATAAAACAGGATATGGCGCAAAAAGCAAAGCTGTTAATTATGTAGCAGGGTCGCCTACTTATCGATTACCAGTTATCGCGAGCGCTCAAGTGAGCCAAGTCAATTCGCAGCCAAATTTAACGCAAGCGCCAAACGCTTCAGTAGAACCAACTTCGACCCTAACGATTATCAATACCCCAGCAATTGCTGGACTAACCATTCCGCTTCCGGGAAATGAGCCAGACACCAGCGTCACTTCTGGGATTGGTTACACCGCAAGCGTGACTTGGTCGCCAAATCCAGTGACTTTTGTTAGCAACACTTCCTACACCGCAACGATCACGTTAACTGCTAATACGGATTACACGTTGACTGGAGTAGCGGCAGATTTCTTCACCTTGGCTGGCAGCTCCTCAGACACCAACCCAGTCAATAGTGGAACTGTTACTGCAGTTTTTCCTGGCGTGGTTTATGCCATAGCTGATGTTGGGCCTGCAGGTGGTTTTATATTTATTACCCCATCAACTACTGGTAACACAACTGGGAAATATTTTGAAGCAGCAGCTACTGATTTTGATTCAACAAAATCCTGGTGCAACATCACTTCCAGTGTCGGTACAACAGGTACCGCGATTGGAACAGGTCGAGCAAACACCAACTTAATTGCAGCCGCTTGCACATCGGGCGCTGGACAAGACGCTGTTGACTACGCAGTAACTACAAATGCAATCACTTATGCTGATTGGTTCCTGCCATCTCAGGATGAACTTAATGAGATGTGCTTATTTTCAAAAGTTACCCGACCTGGTACGAGTACCTGTCCGTCAGAAACTTTAAAAGCAGGTTTTGTCGGAGGTTACTACTGGAACTCAACTGAGTCAGTTAACGCAGGTTTTGCCCGCTACCAACATTTTTCATTAGGAGCTAAAGGTAACGGCGACAAAACTAGTCTTAATAATGTTCGGGTCGTTCGAGACTTTAATTAACTCAGCCTAAAACTTCGAATTACGAAGTGGTCGCGAAACCTACGCGGCCACTTGCTGGAACCCCAATTTCGACAAAAGTAATTTTGTCCCCAGGAACAATTACAGTGCGACCTTTTTCGTCAGTTAACGTAAGCAGTGATCCGGCAGCCATTGCAGCATCGATTGATTTTTTCACATCACCAGCGCTGTCATTGCTTTCAAGCACAACTTCACGGTTTGCGTGCGCAATACCAATTCGAATTTCCACGGCTGACTCCAAAATTTGATTGTTTTTAAACGGTTTCGTAATGACTTAAGTCTACGTTAACTGATGCGATCTTCCAGATTTAGCACCTGCGCTGAGGGCGAACTCGCCTGTACGGATATTGCGGCCATGCCATTCCAAGCCAAGTTCAGGGTTTGCGATACTGCTTCTTCAAGTGGAATCGGACGCCCTAGGCGCAACCAGCGCCAAGCGGCAGCTTGGGCCATGCCACATAAACCACCAGCCAAAATGTTGGCCTCTCCAAGTGAGCGGCCTGTTTGACTTGCAACTTCGGTTCCCACAATTCGCGAAATTTGCGCAACAACATCTTCCACTCGTGCTCGAACATTGTGATTCATGGTGAAGTCAGATTCAAAAATCAAGCGATATCCGCGGTCAGCGTCATCGACTAATTCAAAGTAACAAGAGATTGCTGCAGCGAGGCGATTCTTTCCGCCTTTTGCGCCATCGATAGCAGAAGCAACTTGTTGCACAATGACTTCAACTCGTTCATCAAGAATTCCCAGGTAAAGCTCTTCTTTAGATGAAAAATGTTGGTACAAAATGGGCTTACTCACTCCAGCGCGTTCTGCGATGCTGTCCATGGATGCTTGGTGAAACCCTTTTTCAGTGAAAATTTCCAGACCTGCAAGCATCACTTTTGAGCGTCGCACATCACTTTTTGATATGTCGGTTTTGCTACGAATCAAACTGGTACTAAAAAACGGCACTTCTTCCATGAGCAAAAGGTTAGTTGGTGACATACAACTGGTCCCCAGCAGGAGCAGATTCTTTGCAAAATACTTGCGATTACTGTCCATTTGGTAATCCGTGTTAACACAATCCCCAAAAACAAGGTTGGATAGAGGTAATTAGATTTTAGGATGCCATATGTCATTGCCCCCATTAGTTGAACCAGCTGCGGAACTAACCGTTGATGAAGTGCGCCGATACAGTCGCCACTTGATCATTCCTGATGTCGGTATGGCAGGACAAAAGCGCCTGAAGAACGCCAAGGTACTTTGCGTTGGAGCGGGTGGACTTGGTAGTCCAGCATTGATGTATTTAGCAGCTGCTGGAGTTGGCACATTGGGCATCGTGGAATTCGACACAGTAGATGAATCAAATTTGCAGCGCCAAATTATTCACAGTCAAAGTGATATTGATCGACCAAAAGTTGATAGTGCAGCAGACACCGTAAAGGGAATCAACCCTTACGTGAATGTTGTTAAGCACGAAGTGCGCTTGGATTCCACGAACGTAATGGAACTTTTCGGACAGTATGACTTGATTGTTGATGGCACAGATAATTTTGCTACCAGGTATTTAGTAAACGATGCCTGCGTACTTTTGAACAAACCATATGTCTGGGGATCGATTTATCGTTTCGACGGTCAAGCCAGTGTGTTCTGGTCCGAACATGGCCCGTGCTACCGCTGCCTTTACCCTGAGCCACCACCACCGGGCATGGTGCCATCATGCGCTGAGGGCGGCGTACTTGGTGTGCTGTGTGCTTCGATTGGCTCCATTCAAGTAACGGAAGCAATCAAAGTGCTAACTGGAATTGGCGACGCACTTGTTGGTTCATTAATTGTTTACGATGCACTTGAAATGACTTACCGCAAGATTAAAGTTCGTAAAGATCCAAATTGCGCAGTTTGTGGCGAGAATCCAACTGTTACCGAACTTATTGATTACGAAGCATTCTGTGGCGCGGTTTCAAGTGAAGCAGCAGATGCTGTTGTGGATTCCACAATCAATGTAAAGCAACTTGCTGAAATGTTAGAAGCCAGAGAACGTGGTGAAAAAGATTTCATTCTAATCGATGTCCGTGAACCAAATGAATACGACATCGTAAGCATCCCAGGCTCAGTATTGATTCCAAAAGATAAATTCTTAATGGGTGATGCGTTAGCCGATTTGCCAAGTAACAAACAAATTGTTTTGCATTGCAAAGTTGGCGGCCGATCTGCTGAAGTGTTAGCCGCCGTCAAGGGCGCGGGTTTTAAAGATGCGATTCATGTTGGCGGCGGGGTGCTGGCGTGGGTTAGCCAGATTGAGCCAAAAAAGCCTTCTTATTAAAATTAGTTTCATTCATATTTGTTGATCCAATTCAACGAATGTTGGTTTGAAGCGCAATGCAACATTAGTTTGAGCGGATATCAAATGAAAACATTGGAATACGGTTTTCCAGACAGTGAATTTGAACTTAGGACGACGCGCGCTCAAACTTTAATGGCCAAACTTGGCATCGACGCACTTTTGCTAACAACTGAGCCAGAGGTTAGATACTTTTCAGGTTTTCATACTTTGTTTTGGCAGAGCCCAACTCGTCCTTGGTTCATTTACGTACCGAATATTGGAAAACCAATCGCAGTTATTCCGGAAATTGGTGCGGAGCTTATGCGCACTACCTGGTTGTCTGATATTCGAACTTGGAGTGCGCCAAATCCAACTGACGATGGAATCAGTTTGCTAGTGGATTTAGTGAAGTCAAATCTTGGCGGCAAAGGCAACATCGGGCTTCCAATGGGACATGAAACGCACATGCGCATGCCGTTATTGGATTTCAGCGAACTTAAGGCCAAACTGCCAGAAATAAACTTTACGGATGCCACCTCGGTAATTCGTGAGTTACGAATGATCAAATCTGAACTTGAAATTCAAAAGATTACTCACATTTGCCAGATAGCCTCAAAAACCTTCGCGCAGGCTGACGAACTGTTCTTTGCTGGACAACCGTTACAAGAATCCTTTCGAACTTTTAAGTTGGCATGTCTTTCAAATGGCGCAGATGATGTTCCCTACCTAGTTGGTGGCGCTGGCGCTGGTGGTTATCGTGATGTTATTTCCCCGCCAACCTCAACCCCGCTAGAAGTTGGCGACATTTTGATGCTAGATACTGGCGCTGTCTTTGATGGCTACTACTGTGACTTTGATCGAAACTTTGCAATTGGTTTTGCTAATGATGAGGCAAAAATTGCGCACGATGTTTTATGGCGAGCGACAGAAGCAGGCCAAAAGGCCATGATTCCTGGCGCAACTTGTCGAGAAGTTTATGAGTCCATGCAAAAAGTAATTCGTGAATTTGATAGCAGCCCAAATGATGTTGGACGGCTGGGCCATGGACTAGGAATGCAATTAACGGAATGGCCGTCTTTAGCCGCTTTCGATGACACAGTTTTGCAGGAAAACATGGTGATGACCTTGGAGCCATCACTTTCATATGCTGACGGCAGGCTCATGGTCCATGAGGAAAACCTAGTAATTAAAGACGGCAGAGCGCATTATTTGAGTTCGCGCGCATCGCAGGAATTACCAATTATCAAATAGCTTTATTCAGGCTAAAGATCGCCAGTTCGCTGCAAGTTTCGAAGTGCTAACCAGCCCGGAATAGTTGGCAGCCAGAAAGTTAGCAGTCGGAAAACTAATGTTGCCGAAATTGCGATGCCTGGATCAATGCCTGCAGCAGTTAAACCAGCAGCCATTGCAGCTTCAACGGCGCCCAGGCCTCCTGGCGTTGGAGCTGCCTGGCCGACAACTGCAGCCGCTAAATAAACCAAAGCGATAGCAGCGATTGACGCATCCGGGGTAAACGCCCGAACGGAAGCGACCAGACATAAGCAATAGGAAATGTTTAGGAGTAATACGCCAAATACTCCTGCGCCTAGTTTTGCTGGTTGGTTTGCGAGCGAGGAAAGACGCGGAACGACTTGGCTGAAAATTGGTTGCACTTTCTTGCTAGCCCAACTCCTGATGCTTGGAATTGTGAGTGACGCTGTGATTGTTAAAGCAACAATCAAAAACACGATGATTGCAGTGCGTGGTGGCCGGAATGTAAAGTCACTTGATGTTCCGGCTGCGATCACTGCGATAAACAGCAAAAGGATGTGACTGAAAAAAGCCAAAGCCTGGGCAACAGCAATACTGGCTCCTGCAAGTGCGGCATGCATACCTTGCTTAGAAAGGTATCTAACATTTATCGCTACGGAACCTAGCGTTGGCGGCGTAACTAATGTTGCAAACGAGGCAGCAAATTGCGCTTGCAAAGTTTTCCAAAACGAAAGTCGCTCTGGCACAACGCCGGAAAGCGCAAGTGTCGCAGCAACATAAGTTAATGCCGAGAACCCAAGGCCAGTTAGTACCCAAGTGGTATCGGCAGCTCGGAAAACCTCACCTAGGTTTACTTTGCCGAGTTGAGTTAACAATAAGTAGGCTGCGATAGATCCTGCGATAACAGTTAATAGCGTGCGGGGTTTGATTCGTTCAATATCAATCTGCTCAATGTCAGAGGCAGTCTCAGGCAAGTCAGCCAAAATTGCATTGCGCAAAGTAGTTAAAAGTTCTCGGTTTTCTTTCACTAATTCTCTGGTTGTGGCTCCAAGAGCAACTAGTTGCAGTGCGGGCAATGCACGAGCCAGGGCAGCGTTACCAAGCACTACGTTTCCAGCTTGAATTGCGCGCGCTGGATCGGCTGCCAACGAAAGGGTCACTAACGCTTCTGCTAGATCGATTCGCAGTTGTACATCCGATGCTGCTACTGCGCCATTTTCAATTCCTTGAACATAAACCTTGCCATTCGAAGCCAGCAAAAAGTTTTGCGCAGTTAATGCGCGATGCGCGATTCGAGCCGCTTGTAAGTCCCGCACAATTTCCCAAGCACCGGCCAACTCGGCGTCGCCTAAAGTGTGGCCAACAGAACTAAATGAACGTCCTGGCACGTGTTCAAAAGCCAATAGCGCAGCATCTGGTCCCACTTCAGCAACTGCTAACAAGTGCTGTGTGGATATTCCAGCCGTTGAGATTGCCCAACTGTTAAGTGCAATGCGCTCTAGGTGTCGACGCATAGAAGTTCCAGCGCCGGCTGCGTCATCGCGTAATCGCAGCGAACGGTAAATACCTTGGGCTAAGCCCGCGCCCTCTAAGTCTCGATCTAGCACTATCAAATCGATTCGCGCACCATCAATAGTGCTGGCGTCATAGCGGCGACCTGATTTCAAAACTTCAGCAGCGCGAAGCAGCGTTAATGGAATGCCAAGCGCATTCATAACTTTTGCAATCTCTTCACCCGATGGTCGCGTGGTATCGGTGCCAAGTAAATAGCGAATTAACAGGCCCACAGCCCAACCAGCCAAGAGTGAAGTTGCAAGTCCTGCTGCAGTAACACCGCCACCAACAATGTCAGCGAGTGCAATTGAACTAATTACAATTCCTGCAACAACATTCCATCTTGGTCGCGACATAATTCGCGAAACGGTAGTGAACGCAGCTAAGCCACCTATGACAGCATTAAAAGGAATAGCGGTTAATGGATCTGTGGTTCCAGCAAATGCGAGCAGCAAGCGTTCCGAGCCAGATTGAATTAATGCCCATGAGATTAGCGAAAGGATTAGTACTGATACCAGTAAGCCGCCGACTGATTCCATGAGTTGGCGCGGACGTTTACGAACTAGTAAATCCAAAGCAACAACAGCTGGAAAAATCAAAGTACCTAAACCACTTATTAAGTTTGTGATCAAAATAATGGCTGCGGGCAGGCGTTTGGCCCCTTGATAAAGATCTTGCTCAATTCCTGTGGTGGTACTTTGCGCGACATATGCGAGTAACGCCACAGCAGCAATTGCGATTAACGTGAAGGCAAATCGCGCTAAGTCAGCTGGACGGCGCAACCGCCGATCCAGGACTGTGTCCTCAATAACTAAAGTTGAGGTTGCAGCCATTGGCTTCACGATAATTCCTCAATCTTGGTTAGTTTGCTGGTTCTGCTCTTAATCTTGCCCCATTTTTAAGGAAACGCGAAAGCCTGTAACTGCATTGTCAGTAGGACATGGTGGAATAAGGAGCAATGACTCGCTTAATCCTTGATCGTGCTCCAGCAGCTCCATATCGCGCGCCTAATCTCGACGCTGACCAATTGCGTGTTGTTAATCACCGACATGGCGCCATGCGGGTTTTGGCAGGACCAGGAACAGGAAAAACCACAACATTAGTAGCTGCCATGGCAGCTCGGCTTTCTGGTCCGGACGCACTTAGTCCAGATCAAGTTTTGGGATTAACTTTTGGGCGCCGGGCAGCAATCGATTGGCGAGATCAAGTCACCGCTGCAGTTGGCGGCGGAGTTGTGCCACTTGTTAGTACGTTCCACTCTTTCTGTCTGGCTCTAGTGCGCCGCTTTCAATCAGATGAAATTTATGTAACTGAAACTAGATTGCTATCAGGCCCAGAGCAGCAAGTTAGATCGCGCCAACTTTTCGCTGATGCGATTGCAGACCAAAGGTTGAATTGGCCAAATGACTTGATGCCAGCAGTTGGAACTCGAGGCTTAGCTGAAGAAATTCGTTCCGTGATGTCGCGCACTAGGTCACACATGATGGACCCCGAGGACTTAATTGGATTAGGTCGCAGCACTGGGCGAGAAACTTGGTCTGCCATTGGTGTGTTCATGAATGAGTATTTAGATGTCCTTGACGCTGAAGGCGTGATGGATTACTCGGAATTGATACATCGCGCAGTGTTGCTAAGTCATCGACCTGATGTTAGGGAATACTTACATAAAACTTTTAAAGCGATCTACGTAGATGAGTATCAGGACACTGATCCAGGTCAAGTGGCTTTGCTCAAGGCAATGGTTAATGCTGATAGCGCATTAGTCGTGGTCGGCGATGTTGATCAAGCAATCTATGGTTTTCGCGGGGCGGATGAAGGTGGCATTCGTAATTTCGCGCAAGAGTTTGAAAAAGTTTTTGGCAAACCAGTTGTTGATGTTGTGTTATCAACTTGTCGTCGCTTCGGTACGGATATCAGGGCCGCAGCCAGCGCAGTAATTGGAGATCGAATTCCCGCAGGATTTGATCCGAAGTCCATAATCAAGCACCGTAATCCTGAATGCATCTCACCTGACTCTGGCGAAATTTCAATTCGAACTTTTGATAGCCCAGGCGCAGAAGCTGCGCACATTGCAGATGTAATCGCGCGCGCTCACGCGGGCGGGGAGTTTCAATGGTCTGACTTTGCAGTAATCGTTCGCTCTGCTGTGGTTTCGATACCAACTATTTATCGGGCATTTGTGGCTGCTGGAATTCCGGTAGAAGTTGCAGCAGATGAGATTCCATTGCATCAAGATCCGGCAGTCTCGCCACTTGTGACCATGTTGCGCGTAATTGATAATCCAAAACTTGCAACGGCCGATGTGGTTGCCAAACTTTTGGGTGGACCACTTGCCGGAATTGATCCCGTTGACTTACGGCGCCTTGGGAGTTACTTACGGTCAATGGATCGCTCACCACAACGCGCTCCACGACCTGCGATGACGCTTATCAGCCAAGCTCTTTTAGAACCAGGTGAACTACTTGATGTGCCGCCAGGTCGACACGATAGCGCTGTGCTGGCAATTGCTAACTTAGGAAAATTACTCGCGCAAGCGCGTACTGCAATGCAAAAGGGAGCAAGCCCGCACGAAGTTTTGTGGAGTGTTTGGCAAGGCACAGCTTGGCCTAAAAAACTTCAGGAACAAGCTATTGGCTTTGGCGCCCCGAGCACTCGAGCACATCGAGATCTAGATGCGATTTGCTCACTATTTGATTTAGCTAATCGATTTGTGGCGCGAGGTAGAGGTAAAGATTTAACAAATTTCTTAGATGAAATTGAAGCGCAGGAAATTCCGGCTGAGGCACTTGCCGAAAATGATGTGCGAAATGATTCCGTTCGCTTACTAACTGCCCATAGAGCAAAAGGTCTGCAGTGGAAGTTTGTCGTTGTCGCCAGTGCGCAGGAAGATTTATGGCCGGATTTAAGGCAACACCAAACATTATTGCAATCTGATCGCATAGGTCCAGGAATTGAGCTGTTGCCCCTAACTATGCGCGAGTTACTAGCGCAAGAACGCCGACTTTTCTACGTTGCAATAACTCGCGCGAAACAAACACTTTTAATTACCGCAACAGATACCTCAGTTCGCGATGATGGCGTAGCACCGAGTCGATTTGTTACCGACATTGTTACTGCGCTGCCAGCTACTGCGCCAGTACATGCTGGCGGCCGGCCAAAGCGTCCACTGAGCATTGATGGGGTAATTGCCAATCTTCGTCGCACTCTAAATGATAAGGAGCAGCCAGAACTTATCCGCTTAGCTGCGGCGAATCAACTAGCAAAATTGATTTCAGATTATGGATCGTTGTTTGCGCAAGCACAACCCACTAATTGGTGGGGAATGTTGGAGCCAACTCAAAATTCACATCACAAAATCGATGAAATTTCGATATCCGCATCTGGCATTATGGCAATTGAAAAATGTCCCGCTCAGTGGTTCTTGGAACGAAAAATTAATGCCACTTCACAATCTGCAATGCCGTTAGTTTTTGGAAACGCGCTTCACACAGTTGCGCAGGGACTTTCATCTGGCGAACTTGAAAGTGACATCTCAGTAATTGATGAGCATCTTGATCGGTTGTGGCCCAGCATGGGATACGAAGCAAAATGGGAATCTGTCCGAGAGCGTCAGGCTGCCCACGATGCTTCTGTGCGTCTGCTTTCTTGGATGTTAAGCCACAAAGAAAATATCAGCGTGACGGAATCAAAACTTGCCTGGAGCACCACAGTCGCGGTGACTGAGCCAAATGGCACTTCACGTGAAGTTACAGTCGCAATAACTGGTCGGGCAGATCGAATTGAATTCACTGAAGATGGCATCACAGTTTTCGATTTTAAAACCAGCAAAGATTCTAAGAAACCAAAAGATTTGCAGCTTGATGTGCAGCTTGCTCTTTACACATACTTAATGGAACACGGCTCCTTCGAATCAGAAGGAGTTATGACCCAGCGAAGCGCTGAGCAAGAAGTTGCGGGCGCTGCGCTAGTGCAACTGCGCGTTGGCGAAAAAGATAATGCCGATATTGCATTAGTTCAAAAAGTTTCCCCACAAACTCATGATGAGAATTCGCAGATTCCACTTGAGCAGCGTTTGGGTCAAGCAGCACTGGTCGTGCTCGATGAACGATACGAAGCGCGCTATGAAAAACAAAAGTGCAGTATGTGCGCGGTTCGCATGCTTTGCCCAGCCACCCCAGAGGGTAAGCAGGTGCTCTCATGAAAGAACTAACCATGACTGACTTGGCAAAAGTAATTGGGTTCCGGCCAAGCGACGAGCAAATTTCTGCAATTAAATCCCCACTAGAACCATGCATGATTGTTGCAGGCGCAGGAACTGGAAAAACTACCGTGATGGCGGCGCGCATCGCGTGGTTGATAATGACGCAGCAGGTTGCGCCAGATCGAATTCTGGGGCTGACCTTTACCACTAAAGCAGCGAATGAATTATTGAATCGAGTTCGAGGCTACTTACCAAAAGCTTTGGCATTCCTGCCACCTGAAGCTGCCCAACTCGATGCTGGTGAGCCAATAATTTCAACTTATAACGCATTCGGCTCGCGATTACTTAAAGAACATGCGCTTCGCCTTGGCTTGGAACCAGATGCTCGGGTTGTCGTTGATGCCACGCGATATCAACTTGCGCTTCGAGTCATCTGCAACACCTCTCAAGACTTAGGAGCACTGGGTTATTCACCCACGAACGCGGTAACCGAACTATTAAAACTTGATGAACATTGCTCAAATTACTTAGTGGATCCAAATGACATTATGGAAAGTGACAGGCTTCGAATTTCGGCCTTAAATAATCTGGAAAAGAAGCAAAAATTAACTGAAGAAATGATTGCAACCAGCGCAAAGCGCATTGCGCTTGCAGAATTAGTGCTGGACTTTAGAAAAGCTAAGTTAGCGAATGACGTAATTGATTACTCTGACCAGATCAGATTGGCTGCGCAAGCGGCGCAGAATTCGCAAACTATGCGCTCACTACTTAAAGAACAATTTCATGTTGTGCTGCTAGATGAGTATCAAGACACTTCACTGTCGCAAAAAGTTTTACTTCAGCAACTTTTTGGCCAGGGGCATCCGGTCATGGCAGTAGGTGATCCCTGCCAAGCAATTTATGGTTGGCGCGGTGCAGAGATTACCAACATGGGAAATTTCAAGACTGACTTTAGCCGCGTCATCGCAGGCCAGCAAGAGCCAGCAGCGATTTATAACTTAACCGTAAATCGTCGATCTGGAAATAATATTCTTGGCGCTGCAAATGTACTAAGCGATCAACTGCGCGCTATTCATCCAGAAATAGTTAAGCTTGTTCCAGGCGATGATGCTATGCCGCCAGGCGAAATACACACTGCGTTACTCCCAACTTTTGCCGATGAAGTTAATTGGGTTTGTGATCAAATTGCAAAATTAAAGCCAGCAAAAAGTTGGAATGACGTAGCCGTACTACTTCGAGAGAAAAAAAATGCAGGATATTACATAACTGGATTAGAGGAACGCGGAATTCCCGTGCAAGTTGTAGATCCTGGTGCATTAATTCATTTGCCAGAAGTGCGGGAAGTAATTAGTTATCTAGAGGCAACTTATGATCCCACCGCTAATCCCGCGTTAGTTCGAATTTTATTGAGCCCAAGATGGCAAATTGGCGCGCGTGATTTAGCGATCTTAGGTCGACATGCTGGCGAACTAGTAAGAGTGGATCATGTTCCAGGCACACCCATTTCGGTTGAGCTAGATCAAATCGTTTCAGCTGTGGACAAGTCGCAGCGCGTGAGTTTGCTGGACGCCTTGGAACTCGTAGGCCCAAATGATGGCATGCAATATTCCAGCGAAGCGCGCGCCCGCATGATGGAACTTGCTACTCAACTTCGATTGCTGCGAAGGTACTGCACCGAATCGGCCATTGATTTAATTAGCCGAATCATCCGGGTTACTGGCATTGGCATCGAGGCAATGACATTGAACTCGCCAACTGGTTCAACGCACTTTGATCGATTAGCAGCGTTAATTGATCTAGCTGGAAACTTTAGAAATCTTGAAGGTGACTCGAGTGTGGCTGCGTTCTTGGAATACGTGCGAACAAGTGAGCGCTTCAATTCGTTAATTGATGCTGAAGTAACGCTGAGCGACAACGCCGTAATAATTATGTCGATCCATAAATCTAAAGGCTTAGAGTTCCCAACCGTTGTCATCCCAGATTTAACTTCTGGGGTTTTTCCTTCAACGCCAAAAGATCGGCATTGGCCAAGAAATGCATTTCGAATTCCACAGGATGTTTTAACTGCTCCGCTAAATCCTGGGTTACCGCAATTTCCAGCAGTCGCTGGACCACGAGGTGTGGACTACACGGCTTACACCAGCGCTGCTGCGCAACTTGCCATTATCGATGAGCGCAGACTTGCTTATGTTGCAGTAACGCGCGCTGCCAAAACGGTAATAGGAAGTGGTTCCTGGTGGGGACCAACCCAAAGTCGGGTTCGCGGTCCAAGTAATTTTTTGGAGAATTTACACGCGCAAGCTACTCACCCTGATTTATGGACGCTTGCACCAGAGGATGAAGCAAAAAATCCAATGCTGGAAAATGTGATCCACCCAATCTGGCCTGCTGGCGTTAGTGCAAAAGTTCGCTCTCAATTGCAGGAAGCCGCAGGGTTAGTTAACGCTGCAGTAACTAAGCCGCATGACATTTCAGGACTAACGCAGGAACAAGTTAATTTAATTGAGTCTTGGGAACAAGACATTGCAGCCCTGGCATCGCAAGCACAGTCTCAAAGCGCAACCCAGCGAGTTGTGCGCCTTCCTGGTTCACTTTCCGCCAGCCAGTTAATTGCCCTTGACACCGATCCAGCGGAATTTCTAAAAACCTTGGTGCGACCAATGCCAAGGCAGCCATCGGGAGCTGCAGATCGGGGCACGGCATTTCACTCTTGGGTTGAAACGTTTTATGGCAAGCGCGCTTTAATTGATGCGCAGACTTTGCCAGGTGCGATGGATGATGAAATTTATTCTGATGATGAGCTTCAAAAACTTAAAGCAGCGTTTGAAGCTGGACCATTTTTTGCTCGAACTCCAGTTCATCTTGAGTTGCCATTTGCGCTTGTTTTGGGTGGTCGAACTTTGCGCGGTCGTTTAGATGGCTTATTCAAGGGAACTAGTGATGATGCAGAGGCGCCCGATAGCTGGGTTGTAGTGGATTGGAAAACTGGAAAGCCAGGCACGGCGAACGATTTACAACTGAGCATTTATCGCCAAGCAGCAGCCCTCTCACTTGGAGTTCCCCCAGAACAAGTCGAAGCCGTTTTCTATTACGTAGCAGATCAAATTATTGAAAAGCCAAAAGCTTTACTTTCGATAGCTGAACTGGCAGAACTAATCTCGTAAAGTTCAATTACTAATTTCAACAACGAGTGCACAGTGGTCGCTAATTTCTAAGGCAAGAGTATGAGCACTTGCCTTTGCAAGCTTGACACTTTCCTCGCTAAAACCTCGAGCAAGCATATGATCAAACTGAATACGTGGCTTAAACGTTGGATAAGTTGCTAGCTTGGCAAGTGAATCCCAACGAGTAACGCGCGCAGATATTTGCCCAGGCAAATTAAAATCCCCAATTATTAATACTGGATTTTTTCGTTCAGTTAAGTGCTTACTCAGCTGGCGTATTTGTTTTACGTTGTAGCCAGGAACAAAGCTCAAGTGCGCAGTTGCAACGGTAACGATTCCCGAAGGGGTCTCAAGATCAGCGATGATCGCGACCCGAGGCTCATCGGCAACTTTAATAATGCGGGGTCTTGGGTTACCAGGAATTACAAGCGGCAGCGAAAGTGGGGCAGCTTTGAATCTTAAAACTTCCACATTTGTCATTGGGTAACGCGAAGCTAAACCCACACCGTAATGTGGCTCGGTTTGGTAGTGCGGCAAATGATCGTGAGCGTGAATGTGAGAATCGTCTGCACCTTCCCAAGATTCACCGGGTGTGCCAATAATTGCTGGCGCAAAAACCCAGTGTGGTAATCCCATGGCTTGTGCCACTATCTGGGTTTGGTGCTCGTGCTCACTTCGAGGTTGGTCCCGATCCACTTCTTGCAGCCCAATAATGTCAGCCGAAATTTTGCTAGCGACTTGCGCCAAGCTGGGCATAGATTCGCCCTGCGCTAAAGCAATTCCATGCAATAAATTCCAAGTAATGACTCTCATATCTGCAGACTACGCGTAAGAGCGTAGGATCGCTTTTTGTGGAGAACTTAATGCATGATTTGCCCCTTGCCCGGTTCACCATTGATCGATCTGCGCAATTACGCAGCAACCCATTTTGGTTTGAACATGCTTGGGCTGCCGACACCACTCGAGTCCTGGTACTACACGAACGAAAAATCCCAGTCACATCGGAGTTGTCAATAGTTTGGGTAAAGCCTTGGTCACTAAAGATGTCAGAAAGTGATGCCAAAGAAGCTGCCTTATTTTTGGGCGCGGATAAAGATCACACCTACATCGCAATCATGCGCGACGAAGTAGGACTGGCAGATGTGAATTGGGCAAGTCTGCGCGATGTTGGATCACAATTAAGCGCAACTGACGTCGGATTAGCTACTTCAGCAGTTGCATTAGCAACTTGGCATGATGGACATAGATTTTGTCCAAGTTGTGGTGAACGCACCATAATCGCAACTGCGGGCTGGTCACGCAAATGCCCAAGCCACGAAACGGAACAGTACCCGCGCACTGAACCAGCGATGATCGTGGCGGTTGAAGATACTGCTGGTCGCATCTTGCTTGGTCGCCGCAGGGAATGGCCAGAAGGTTGGCTCTCAACTCTGGCTGGTTTCGTCGAGGCTGGCGAATCTTGTGAGGCTGCGGTAATTCGTGAAGTTTATGAAGAATCTGGAATCCATGTTGATTTGGCTTCGTTGCGCTACCTAGGATCACAGCCTTGGCCATTTCCGGCATCGCTCATGCTGGCTTACCGAGCAATCGCAACGAGCACTGAAGTAGAAATGCATGATGAAGAAATGAGCGAAGTGCAGTGGTTTTCACGCGAGGAATTAATTGCTGCTTGTACTGCAGAAACTTTAAAATTACCTAGCCCAGTGTCCATTGCATTTAGATTGATTCAATCTTGGTATGGCGCTGACGTACCATTAAAATGGTGCCGAAGCTAAGTAGTTTTATTTTTAACAATCACGAATAGATGAATAGATATGGTGGAACTTAAATGAGCAGCAAAGTAACGATGTACAGCACACCATGGTGTGGCTACTGTCAGCGCTTGAAAGCGCAAATGGGCCGCGAAGGTATCGAATATAACGAAATTGATATCGAACAAGATCCAGCTGCTGAGCAATTCGTTATGGGAGTTAATTCAGGAAATGCTGTCGTTCCCACCTTGGTATTCCCAGATGGCTCAACTCGAACAAACCCAAGCATTGGTGAAGTTAAGTCCCTACTTGGGTTGTAACGGGCTGTTTTTACCAACAGGTAACTGGGGCGTAGTAACTAAGTGTCACAGTGCCTTGGCACAATGGTTCGGTGCCCGAGATTCTTGATTCCTTAGACGACCAGCAGCGGGCTGCAGCGCAATGCATATCGGGCCCTGTGGCAATTTATGCTGGCGCCGGAACTGGCAAGACACGCACGATCACGCATCGGATCGCACACGCCATAACAAGTGGTGAGCATGATGCAACTCAAACATTGGCAGTAACTTTCACAACTCGAGCTGCTGGCGAATTACGAAACCGTCTTGGACAACTTGGTGTTGGCGGCGTACAAGTAAGAACATTTCACAGCGCAGCCCTTCGGCAACTGCGCTTTTTTTACCCACAATTTTTTAATTCCAATTTGCCAGATTTGATGCCTAGTAAATTTCGATTCGTTGCTGACGCCGCGACTTTGTGCCGGGTTCCAAATGACAAAGACACGATACGTGATTTATCTGCAGAGATTGAATGGGCAAAAGTTAACATACTTTCGCCAGATAGTTATAGCGAGAAAGCCGTAGAAGTCCGCCGCGATTTGAGTGGCGAATTGACCGTTGAAAAAGTTTCAAAAGTTTTTGAAGCGTATTTAACACGGATGGATGAAGCCCACGCAATGGATTTTGAAGACGTCTTGTTGCTAACAACCGCAATGCTCGAAAACTATCCTGAGATGGCATCGACTGTGCGTAAGCAATATCGACATTTCACAGTGGATGAATTCCAGGATGTGAGCCCAGTCCAATTTGAACTACTCTCGCAATGGCTAGGTGATCGAGATGATGTTTGCGTGGTGGGAGATCCAGCTCAAACAATTTATTCATTCTCAGGTGCAACTTCAAAATATTTAATTAATTTTGCCTCGCACTTTGCTAGGACTCAGGATTTTCAACTTTCACACTCTTACCGAAGCACCGAGCCAATTGTTGCCCTGGCCAATCAAGTTTTAGCAAAAGATGCAACCAGTCCAATTCGACTCAAGTCCAAGCGAGGTAAAGGCCCAGCTGTCACGTTAACTGCCTACAGCAGTGATGAAGAAGAAGCCAAGCAAATTGGAAAGCAGATTTCTGAGCTGATTGCCAGTGGAGTTGGCCCTCGCGAAATTGCCGTTCTCTATCGAATCAATAGTCAATCGGAAATTTTTGAAGCTGAACTCGGCGCCCTGGGAATTCCAGTATCACTTCGCGGTGCTGAGCGATTTTTTGAGCGCCCCGAAGTGAAAAACGCTTTACTTAATCTTCGTGCTGGACTTCATGTAAAGGGCGATCGGCCATTTGTAGAGACAGTGCGCGACATTTTAGGTTCCCTTGGTTGGAAGCCAAAGGAACCAGATAGTGGCAGGTCCGCTCGCGAAACTTGGGAATCATTAAACACAATTGTTGACCTAGCAGATGAGTTACAAGCTAAGGATGCAACTGCCCAATTGCCAGATTTTGTGAAGTCTCTTGATCTACGCAATCAAATGGAATTTTCGCCAAGTGCGAATGCCATAACTTTGGCTTCTATTCACTCGGCTAAAGGCTTGGAATGGGAAGCAGTTTTCGTTGCTGGCTTGAGCGAGGGTTTACTGCCGATTTCACATGCGAGCACACCAAACGAATTTAATGAAGAGCGTCGACTTTTGTATGTGGCCATGACGAGGGCAAAAACTCAGCTCCGGCTTTCGTGGTCAAAATCTCGTCACACTGATGGAAAAGGTTATCGGGAGCAATCAACTTTGCTTCGAGACTTAAAGTTCTAGTTTGAAACCTTGTCCGCAAAACCGGGAACCCATCGCGCGAATTCATCCCGCACCGAAAACTCTGATTCGAGCTGGCACAGCACGCCAATACTTCCCATCCAAACTCGATGAATCAAAACGTAGTTTGGTGGCAGGTTAATTTTTGTACCAATTGACCAGTCAGCATTTCGGGGATCACTCGTGCGCTGGAATTGCTCGCGGATCCAATCGCGGCTGTGCTTAAAAATCTCCACCTGAGCCGGTTCAGTAAATGGGCCTAAGTAATCCAAAAGTGATTGTGCTTCAAGTTCAATTCCGGGGCGGATAAATCCTTCTTCGCGTAAACCAGCAACTACCGTCTCAGCGTCACCCACAAGTGCAATTTTTAGCAAAGTTCCCATTGCAGTTGGTAGGCCATCAGGCAAGTGCGCAGTCGCGCCAAAATCAAGAATTGCTAACCGGCCATCTGGCATGACTTTGAAGTTTCCAGGGTGTGGATCAGCGTGCAAGAATCCAACACGACTTGGCGCAGACAGCAGGAATCGCAAGTACATCTTTCCAAAATGATCGCAATCTTCTTGCGTGCCTGATTCAATCAATCTAGCTAAGGACTTACCTTCAACCCACTCAGTGATAATTACATTCTCAGCAGCCGTCAACACATGAGGCACAAAGTAATCAGGATCGCCGTCAAAACCAACAGCAAATTTTCGTTGAATTTGAGATTCGTGCAAGTAGTCAAGTTCTTCCGAGACGCAGTCAGTCAATTCTCGCAAAATTGATCGAACATTGATTCCAGGAAAGAAGCCAGCAAATAATCTTCCAAACCGGGAGAGCTGTTGTAAGTCAGCTAGTAGCGCACCTGAGGCGCCTGGGTATTGCACTTTTACTGCAACTTCGCGGCCATCGTGCCAAATAGCCCGATGAACTTGGCCAATAGAAGCTGCTGCTGCGGGCTCATCATCAAATGAGGTAAATCGCTCACGCCAATTTTCGCCTAAGTTCTCGGACAAAACTTGATGTACAGATTCAATTGCCATTGGTGGCGCTGAATCTTGCAACTTAGTCAAGGACTCTCGGTATGGTCCTGCCATTTCATCTGGCAACACAGATTCAAAAACACTCAGTGCTTGGCCAAGTTTCATGGCTCCACCTTTGAGCTCGCCAAGCACGTTAAAAATTTGCTCCGCAGTTTTCGCTTGTGTCATTGCAGTGACATCTTCGGCCGACATGCCGCCGATGCGCCTACCAAGACCAAGTGCGCGTCGCCCAACGTGACGCAGTGGCAGCGCGGCCATTCGGGCGCTGCGATTCAGGCCACTTTGGGAAATTTCGCTCACCCTTAATTGTCAGCCAGATAAGTCCAGGCGGCATCCGCAGGTGGGGTGAAAGTAGGTGGGATACGTCTCATCCTGATCGGGCAATAGTCCCAATTGCATCAAATGGGAGGCAGGACTCTGATCCCTGTCAGTTAAGTCTTGATCAACCCAGTCGTTGATAGCCGATTGAATTAGCAGCGCCGTTCGGATGATTAGTCCAATTGGCGCGGTATCAATTGCGCTATGAGCGGCTACCTGAAGCTCTATCCGTGGCCAAGCGGGGTCTAGATCGCATCGGTGCAGGTGCAGGCACCTCAGGCAGGGCGCATTCCCAGGGGTGATAACTGAACTAACAATGCCGGCGCTGGAACTTGTTGCGGCGAATAGGTAGGAAATATCTTTGGCTGTAAATGAGTCAGCGCTTGTGGCATCAATCCAAGGGAAATTTGCTCGTTGATCAGGAAGCAGAATTTCGATTCTTCGCTGAGCTTGAAAGCGTAAAGAATTCTTGTGTGATGATGCGCCCCGAATCATTCGCTCCATCAAATTTCGCGCAGTGTGATCGCGCCTATTTCCAATGTCTACTCGTGAAGCGCCCCAGGGAGTGAGGTCATCTTCTCTTACTAATTGGGAATCATGCACCGTAATGTTTGGGTATCCCGAACTCACCAGCAATAAGCCCAAAGTTGTACCTAGTCGCCCAGCGCCATGAATTGCAATCTCACATCCGATTCGCTGCTTCATAGCTTGATGACTTCCAGCGGTTTCCCGATTTAGATTCAAGCGCTGAATGCCAGTGACTGGATTTTTATCATCATAAGTTTGGGTTGTGGGGCCAGAAGTTAGTAGTCCTAAGTTTGCGAGTTGGATAAGCAGGCTCTTTCCAGAACTTTCAGTAAATCCAGTTTGATTTAATTTCTGACAGATTTGCGCAACAGAATTATTTCCAGAAAGTAACTGAAATATTTGTTTGCCAATTTGGGTATCTAGAATTATTGCCGAATTGGGATTTATTCCAATCTGAATTTGAGACTCATTACGCCGAAAAAAGTGCACACCTGGTGCTAATTGTGGATTTGAAAGTGTCATGTCCGAAGTTTCGTAAACTGGGCCTGTGTATCAAGCAAACCGTCCACATTAACCATGTGCTACTTCGCAAAAATCTGCTGGTTTATAGCAACGCTTTCCTTGAAAATTTCCTCGTAAAGTTGCTCCGACGTACTTGCCGGAGCTGGGGATAGATTTATTTTTTTCACACAGGTCGTGGACAAAGTTTTACCTGATAAAGGTGGGTATTCACGGAGTCACAAGCAAATTATCCCCAACTTGTTCACCTGTAATCCCCAGCCAAAGTGGCATATGTCCCCAGTTCATCCCCAACTTTGTCCACAGCAATTTTGATGAGTTGTTGAGTTACGTTGCGCGAGTGCGCCATTTACCCGTAGGTTTTCGCGTGTTGAAGCTCTCGAGATAACGAGCCGACATTCGCAAGGGGAAGGCGAATGGTTGCGCACGCGGCTCGAGAGCCTCAACTTTTTTATGGGCATGCTGAGTTACCCTGAGATACATGTCCGCTTCCAATCAGCCCTCGTTATTTGATGCTGAATCCTTCGTCACCGAGCCTGGCGCTGCTGAGCCAGTTCAATTTGTATACCAGCGCACTGATTTAACAAAAGTTGAAGTTCGTAGAAGCAAGCGGGCAAAGCGAAACGTCACTGCATATCGAGATAACGAAAAAACGGTAGTTACAGTGCCAACTCGAATGGCAAAACGAGATATCCCTGCTTACGTAAACGAGCTGGTAACCCGTCTTGATGATCGTGATGAGCGATCCACTTCGCAAGCCTTACTTGAACAGCGTGCGCGACGACTGTCTAAAAAATATCTTGCGCAAGATTTGTTTGAAACTCATGAAGTTCCAGTCTCAATTCGTTGGGTCACCAATCAAAATGCTCGATGGGGATCATGCACTCCAGGTGAAGGAACCATACGGCTATCTCATCGCATGATTCGCATGCCAGCATTTGTGATCGACTCCGTCATCGTGCATGAGTTGATTCATTTATTGATCGCAGATCACAGTGAAGCCTTTTATGCGCTTATGGCTAAGTATCCAGAGCACGAAAAAGCCAAGGCATATCTGGATGGTTATGCGCATGCGCAGCAGAATTACTCGCCAGAATAAATGGTCACTGCTAACTTCACTTGATTAAGAATCTGATTCTGGATCATTTTTATCGGCCTCGATAGCCTTATTAAGTTCAGCCATCAAATCTTCGCTACCCGTTGCTAAGAATGCATCGATGTCATCTATGTCGCTATCACGGGGAAGTAAGTCCGGATGAGACCAGAGTGAGTCTCGGGCAGCAATGCCTTGGGTATCCGCCAACCGTTGCCAAAGCGCAGCGGCTTCGCGCATGCGTCTTGGCCGCATTTCCAAACCTATGAGTCCACCTAAAACTTTCTCTGCAGGCCCACCAGTAGCTCGGCGCCGGCGAAATACTTCTTCCAAAGCACTGGCTGCTGGAAGTCGAGTTCCCGCAGCTTGGGTAACAACTACATTCACCCAACCCTCGATGAGTGCCAGCAAAAGCTCAATGCGAGTCAGCGCAGCAATTTGCGCGGGAGTCTTAGTTGGTTCAAACAGCGAAGAGGCCATCATGCTGTTGATGCTCTCTGGATTCGTGGGATCAATTTGCGTCATAGCCTGTTCGATGGCTGAAGTATCTATTTGCACACCACGTGCATAATCACTTATCGCAGCAAGCAGTTGCGATTGAATCCACGGCGCTGCGGAAAATAGTCTTTGATGTGCGAGTTCCCGAAGCGTTACGTAAAGTCGGGCATCTGACTCATCAATGGATAAACCTTTAATGAAGGTATCGACATTAGTTACAACCAAACCAGGCTTGCCGCCAGAAGCAAGTGGGATACCGACATCGGAGTTACTCAAAACCTCGGTCGTCATTTGCCCAAGTGCTTGACCAAACTGGGTACCGAACATGGTGGCGCCCATGGATTTCGCCATAGCCATTAGTGGACCAGTTATGGCAGCAAAGTCTGGTGAAGCTAAAGTTTCGCGCAAATTCTCAGCGACTTCAGGTGGCAAGCTCGCAAGTAGCTCTTCGGGGAAAGTTACTGCGCCAGCCTCGTTGCCAGAGGGCAACATCCCAGTCATGGCGCCGGCTACACCATCTGCAACTGGCTGAACCATAACTTTCCAAGAATCAAATGAATTAGCTAGCCACTGTGTTCGGGTAACGGTAGCTATGGTGTGCCCAACACTTGGTAACGCAGTCACTTCATTTAGCCATAGGTCAGCAAGATCAGCTGCAACGCGTAATCGCTCTTGATCAGTTGCTGTGATTTCTGGATCTCCGGAACTTTTTAAAACCTGATCTGCAGCGGAGTGCGCGCTCGTCCAATTGACTGAACCACCTGATGGATCGCCGCCATTGCGCAACATACGTCCCATGTTTTCCAGCATGCTGGCAAGCTCATTGTTGTCATCGCTGCCGGGTGAAAATCCAAACGGAATACTCATTTTGCCCACTCTTGTTTTACTTTGTGATTTTAAGGTTATGCCCATCACAGGGATTCGTTAAGCATTTTTGATCTAGCCCTGGGCGAACAACCAATAATCATTAGTAACGTACGCTTGAATCCTCAAGGTTTTTAGCAGTAACTAACCAAGGATGGCCTAGCAAATGCGGATGCGATTAAAACCCAAGCTATCTTGGACTCTTTTGATTTTGCTTGGGATCGCAATGTTTATCCCCGTTCCATACGTATTAACCACCCCTGGCCCCGTTTTTAACACGATAGGCAAGGTGAGCGACATTGAGTTGATTTCAATCTCCGGAACCGAAATTTTTCCAACGCAAGGCGAATTAAACATGACCACAGTTCGTGAAACTGGGGGACCTCAAGATGGTGTGGATATATTCCAAGCCATCTGGGGCTGGCTAGATCCAGATAGCCGCGTTGTGCCTCGTGATTTCATTTACCCAGAGGATGAAACCGAAGAAGAGAATACTGCCCGGAATGCGGAAGCTTTTAGCACTTCGCAAAGTTACGCCATCTCAGCCGCTATGAATTTTCTAGGAAAACCAGTGCTGGAAACAATCGTTGTTACAAGTGTTGGAGTTGGCGCTCCAGCATTGGACAAACTTCGCGCTGGTGATGAAATTGTTTCTGTTGATAAACAAGTAATGACTTCGCCAGAGCAAGTTGTTACTGCTGTGCGAGCTAAACCCATAGGCACAGATTTGGTATTTGTGGTTATTCGCGAAGGCACCGAGCTGACGCAGATCGTTACTTCGGTGCCAAAAGAAGATGACCCAGGCACCGATGAGGATGAATCAAAAATTCCTTACATTGGAATAGGAATTGACGTAAATTACAAGGCGCTGTTTCCGATCGAGTTTGGCGTCTCAGGCGTTGGTGGTCCAAGCGCGGGATCCATGTTCGCAATTGGCATCATCGACAAGTTAACGCCTGGCGCATTAACTGAAGGAAAAATTATCGCGGGAACTGGAACTATTGATCCAGAAGGCAACGTTGGCGCAATTGGTGGCATCCAACAGAAATTGGTAGGAGCCAAGGACGCCGGAGCCGTTTTGTTTCTAGCACCCGCAAACAACTGCAGTGAAGTAATTGGACACATTCCGCAGGGATTAACAGTTGCATCTGTCGCAACTCTCGCAGAAGCGATGACTGCGATCAATGACTTTAATATTGGCAAACAAGTTAAGCCATGTGGCGCAGAATAAAGTTTAAATAATCGCGAAAATTCTGCTTAACAAAATTGTTGCTGCAACTACAGATACAAAAATTGCAAATGACCTCTGTAGAGTCCGCGCATTTAACTTACTTGCAAGTGGCGCGGCATATCTTGGCGCCACCGGATTGCTTTTGCTTGCATATGCACTCCGAAAGCGCCTTGTTAATGAAGCGCAATGTGCGCTACCAAAGCAAAAAAAGAGAAACGAAGAAACTCAGTTAAGTGAAATTAATAGATAGGAAAATGCAGTGACCACAATTGAATTAACTAAAGATAATTTCGAATTAACTGTCTCCGAACCTGGCATGGTTATGGTTGATTTTTGGGCAGCGTGGTGTGGACCTTGTCGCATGTTTGGTCCAATTTTTGAAACGGCATCGCAAGAGCGCTCACACATCAAATTTGGTAAAGTCGATACGGAAGCCCAGCGCGAAATTGCTGGCGCGGCCAACGTAACTTCAATTCCGACGTTGATGGCTTTTCGCGACGGAATTCTTGTGTTTAGCCAAGCTGGTGCATTGCCAGCGCCGGCATTTAATGAGCTCTTAGATTCAGTTGAGGCGCTAGATATGGACGCAGTGCGCGCCGAAATTGCAAACCAAGTTTCACAATCCACAAAAGCCTAAACTCGATAAACGACAGATTGGATAGTAATGAAAGAAATCACCGCACTTGAATTGATGACAATTTACCGAACTGTATCGGTAGTTGACGTTAGAGAACCAGATGAATATGTCGCAGGACACATTCCTGGCGCCGTTAATGTTCCATTGTCGCTCGTTCCGCTGAGATTTAACGAACTCGACAAAGCTGAAACCCAATATCTAATTTGTGAGGCTGGCGTTCGATCCGCCCAGGCGTGCGCGTACTTGGAGCAACAAGGTTTCGATGTAGTAAACATTGCTGGTGGCACTGGCGAACTACGAATGATGGGCACACCGTTAAACATGGGAGAGCAAGCGTGAGTCCTATAAAAAAACAAACTCATGTAGTGCAAGATGCTGCAGCACTCGATGATTTTGTTAAGCGCGTGCGAAGAGCTGAAGGTCAAATTGGTGGCATCCTGCGAATGGTAGAAGATGGCAGACCTTGCGAAGACATCGTTAATCAACTCGCAGCAGTTTCAAAAGCTATCGACAAAGCAGCTTTCAGTTTGATCGCGGCCGGACTTCGCGAGTGCCTTACTGATGGAAATAAAAATGCAGATGAAGTTTCCGAACAATTACAAAAATTATTTCTAACTATGGCTTAATCAGAATGCAGTTACTCAGCAAACGTTGCAGCTAGAGCTTCGTTAAGTCGAGTTACCAGATCCGGTGAAACGGCAACTGCATCTGCTGAATCGTGCGTTCGGTGCCTAAGTGCGTTTAAGTTTTCACCAGTTCGCAAGATGGCGCTTATTATTCGCACATCCCTTCGATCTGGGTGATTGGCTGCGACCTGTACAAGCTCGCTCTCATTCTCACCAGGTAAATCTGATTTGGCTGAAGGTGGGAGCACAATTCGCTCAAGTGCAACTAGGGCGCCAACCACTTCCTCTGGCCAAGCGATTGTTGCCAGCAATTCATCTAGTTCCAAAGTGTCAGTTATTTCTTGCTCAACTGAAGTCAGTGGCAGGTGAGCGCTAAGGCCTAGCTCTGCGGCAGCTTGTGGATTGGTCTCTAAAAGGCTGGCAGTAGGAACCAGAGCAAAAAGTCGGACTGGCTGATCCCAGCCAGCACTGGCAACGTGATCTTCAACTTCTCGAACTAGGGCTTCGAGGTTTGAGGCAAAATTCATAGGGTAAGTCTGTCGTATGTCGTTGGGGGTTATTCAACGTGAGGTATTTCAACGTAAGGTATTTAAGTGAGCATAAATCAGGCACGTTCTCGTCGTAGTCCATTGGGTGTAACTTTTGCGGTCCTAGCGGCCCTATTTGTCGCCTTTTCCACTTTCGCTGGTTATTACACAGATTGGCAGTGGTTTAGTTCGGTTGGGCGAACCGATGTCTATACCCAGCAGCTGCTGATTAAGGCAACACTGTTCCTGGCGTTCACGGCGCTTACGGCTTTAAGTTTGTGGGGCGCTGCAACTTTGGCTTATCGCTCTCGGCCACTAAATCTGCCAGCGACGCCAGAGGAATTCGCACTTGCAAAATATCGCGAAAGCTTAGATCCATTTCGCCGACTTCTTTTTATTGCAGGACCACTCGTCTTTGGCGTACTAACTGGAATTTCGGCAGCAAGCCAATGGCGAACTTACTTACTGTGGCGAAACTCAACGGAGTTCGGGCAAGTTGATCCGCAATTTGGAAGAGATATTTCCTTCTACGCTTTTGAATTACCATTCATAAGATTCTTCCTGGGATTCGGTTTTACGATTCTAATTATTTCGCTGATTGTTAACGTTGCTATTCATTACGTTTACGGTGGTTTGAAGTTAAGCCTCTCGCAATCAACAGATTCCGCTCGCCGTCACTTAATGTTTTTCTTGGGTACTTTGGCACTTCTAAAAGCTGGTGCGTACTCAATTGATAAATATGCGCTAGCTACTAAGTCAGATTCGCTCATTACTGGACTTAAATACACTGACGTGACCGCAGTAGTGCCAGCAAAAACGATTCTTACATACATCGCGCTAGCAACAGCCATTTTGTTTTTCGTTTCAATCTTCCGCAAGGGATGGTCACTGCCGTTTATCGCATTTGGTGCGATGCTGGGCGCATCCTTTATCATCGGTGGCCTGTATCCAACTTTCGTTCAACAATTTCAGGTCAAGCCTTCTGAACTGCAGCGCGAAGCGCCTTACATTCAGAAAAACATTGATGCCACTCGAACTGCTTATGGCTTAGATGACGTGAAGTTCTCAGATTATGCAGCGATTGACAATCCTTCCCTTGCTTCACTTACTGAAGATGCCGGAACCTTAGGGAACATTCGACTACTTGATCCCGCAATAATTTCGCCAACTTTCCGACAGTTGCAGCAGATTCGTGGCTTTTACGCATTCCCAGATGCTTTAGATGTGGATCGTTACATGATCGATGGCGTAAAGCGAGGCGTAGTTGTTGGTGTTCGTGAAGTTAACTTGGCTGGCCTAGCTGCTGATCAGCGCAACTGGTTTAACGACACTATGGTTTTCACCCACGGCTATGGCGTAGTTGCAGCTTATGAAAATACGTCAGCAAGTGATGGCGAACCAGATTTTGCTGAAAGCAACATTCCGCCTTCGGGCACCCTAGACATTACCCAACCTCGAGTTTATTTTGGTGAGCAATCTCCGGAATATTCAATTGTTGGTAGTGACGGAACTGCTGGACCACTTGAACTGGATTTTCCAGATGACAAGAGCGCCAACGGTCAAACCAATAACACTTACAGCGGCGCAGGTGGTGTTCCGGTAGGAAATATTTTGCAGCGCACGATTTTTGCTCTGGATTACCAGGATCCAAACATCTTGCTTTCTAATCAAATTGGCACTGAGTCAAAGATTCTTTATGACCGCGATCCAATGACGCGCGTAGCTAAAGTTGCGCCTTGGTTAACACTTGATGGCGATCCGTATCCATCGGTGATTGATGGCAAGGTGCAATGGATTATTGATGGCTACACAACATCAAATAACTACCCATACGCTGCGCGAATTTCGTTGCGAGATGCAACAGCAGATTCAGTCAACAGCCAATTTGCTGCTTCACCGCTAAGTGCTGGAAACATTACTTACATTCGCAATGCAGTAAAGGCAACAGTTGATGCCTACGACGGCACAGTGACAATTTATGCCTGGGATGAATCAGATCCAATTTTGAAGACTTGGAGTAAGGCATTCCCTGGAGTGGTGCAGCCAAAGTCGGCAATTCCAGCTGGCGTAATGGAGCACATTCGGTATCCAGAAGATATGTTTAAGGTTCAGCGCAATGTGCTCTCGAGGTACCACGTAACTGACCCACAGGCTTTCTATTCAGGTCAGGATTTCTGGATCGTTCCAGAAGATCCAACTAAGCCAACAGTGGGGCAACCGCAACCGCCTTACTACTTAACGCTTCAAATGCCAGATCAAGAAGCGCCATCGTTCTCGCTAACGTCAACTTTTGCTCCGACTAACCGCCAAACTTTAGCGGCGTTTATGTCTGTTAATGCTGATGCGGGTGATGACTATGGCACGATTCGAGTTTTGCAACTTCCGCGAAACACTACGATTCCGGGACCGCGACAGGTTCAGAACAACTTCGAATCGGATCCAGAAGTTTCAAAGCAACTTTCGCTTCTGCGAAGTGGTGGATCTGACGTTCAGCTTGGCAACTTGCTTTCGCTTCCAGTTGGCGGTGGCTTGTTGTACTTCGAACCGGTTTACATTCGAGCTGCCCAAGGTGAAGGTTATCCACTATTGCGAAAGGTTTTGGTTTCCTTTGGATCCAAAGTTGCCTTCGAGGATGACTTAGAAACTGCGCTTAGCAAGGTGTTCACGGGTCAAGTTGTTTTGCCTGAAACACCAACGGATCCAAGCGCCCCGCAAGCGCCGGTTTCAACGCCAGCGCAGGATCTTGCCAAGGCTATTTTGGATGCTAACAAGGCCTACGCAGATGGCGTAGCCGCGCTTGCTGCTGGGGACTTTGCCGCTTATGGCTTGGCGCAAGATCGCCTTTCCATAGCACTACAACGCGCTACGACAGCTGGCTCAAAGATCTCGGGGGAGAGTTTAGAAGTGATACCTACCCCGTCAGCAGCGCCAGTTCCAACGCCATCACCATCGGCTAGTTAGTAACTGCAAAACTAAAAGCAACAAACTAAGAGGGGCTCTCGAAAGAGGGCCTCTTTTGGTTTTGTAGGTGGTGGGGTTCGCGGATTGAGCGTGGTGCATCCGAGCAGTAGCGGGGACAGGAACCGTCGGGGCTTCGCCCCTCCTCCCAAATCCTGACAGTTTTCTCTAATAAAAAAGAAATACCCTCCCCCAAAGGGGAGGGTATTTCTTTTTAGTAGCGGGGACAGGATTTGAACCTGTGACCTCTGGGTTATGAGCCCAGCGAGCTACCGAGCTGCTCCACCCCGCGTCGGTTTTCCAAGGATACGCGAGAAAATGCGAGTATCCAAATCGTGCTTACGAACTATCAGTCAGTCAAAATTTCAGTAATTTTTTCGGCGTCTCGCAAAATGGAGCCACCAATAAGCAATGGCTGGGTATCGTCGAGATTGCGAAGTTGCACAATCGCCTTAGTGCGCTGATCCTGCCAATCATCTAGATCTTCATGTTGGAGATCTGCGGGATTATCTTCGGCATTATCGGCTTGGTCCGAAATAACTTCCGCAGTTGCGCTGAGCACTCCAGCAAGCGCCGTGGCAAGTAATGCCGGCAGTTGCACTGATCTGCCGGAAGATAAAACTAGCTCACGGCAAATGTTAAGTAGCGTGTTTGCAGTTGCCTCAGTCATTTTAATTTGTGCTACGACCGCTTTGGTTTCCTCATAATCAATCGCTGGCGACCAAGCCGAACCAGCTAGCGCCGACTTCGCACTTGACTTAATTTCATCAATTTCATTTGCAATAAATTCAGCACGTGCTAACCACTTACTCGCAACTTTTAGATCAACATTTCCATCATTCTCACTTAATGCTTTAGCGATGCTATTTAGCAATGCAGACATTGCGTATGACTGCTCGATACCTGCCATCAAGGCTCGATCTTGCGGGGTTCCTTTTCGAACGAAATAAGAAACGAAAGTTGCGAATGTTGCGCCGAGCAAGACTCCAAAAAATCTTTGCTCAAGCGTGCTGGCAGTGACGTTAGGGCCAACAACCAAAATCATGGTAACTACGAGTGCGATTGCGCCCTCCTCACCTAATTTCAAAAGTCGCGCAGCAACAAAGCAAGTGAAAATCGCGAGAAACACGACAATTGAATTGAATCCGATTAATTGCGAGGCGACGTAAGCAACTGTGCCACCAATCACCACGCCAATAATTTGCAAAAAACTTTGCTGGGCCGAGTCATGAAAAGTATGGCGAACTGAAACTACAGCCGTGATAGATGCAGTGATGCCAGAGACGTTCGGCAGATTTGCGCCAATGAAATATGACATGGTGCCTGCGATTGTGGTTAAGACTGCAAGACGAAAGTAAGGAGCCGCAATAATGTCTGAAATTGTTACTTTTTTGCCAGCAACATTTCTAGGTGTAAAGAATTCCTTAACCCGGGACATAACTTACTTTCTGCTTGTTTTAGTCTAATTCTACCCCACTCTTGGCATGGAAAAAAGAAAGAGAACCTACAGGGTTACCGTTGCAACTTGGGTTTGCGAATCTGCAGCAATAACTACATTTGTGCCATCAGTTAGTTGGCCATATTCCGCCTGCGCTAATTCCACGATTGGCATACTGATGCCATAGATTTCTGCCGATACGAGGGCGCCTATTACCAAGATGGTGTCGCACTGGAGCATGACAATACCCAATGGACCATCACCAGTTCGAATCAATTCCGCCAACACTGCCGTAGCAGAACTAGAGCCACGCCCCGAAGGCATTACCAGAATCTTGTTAGTCATTTTTGCTTTGTGTTGTGCGTGGTGCACGTCGATTATTTCGCCGTGGTGATTTACGCCACCCCAAAATGAAACAGGTTCCGTCAAGACCAGAACTTCGCCTTCTGCTACCCCAGGGTGCGAGGTTTTGCCTGTTAGGACTTTTGACATATTTAGGACCACAGGCTTTCATCGCGGACAACTCGACCTGCGCGCGCCGAAGCAACGCACTCAGCCAAACTGCCCAGTACTGCGTCAATTCCAAGGTTGCCTGGTGCATACCAAGCCCACTTACCTGAATTTGTCATGACATTTGTGACATTTTTGTTTAGCACTGGCGTGACGTAGGTGCAGGTGTCCGTAAGTACGCGCCCACCCGCGTTAGTAAATATCTCTAAATACCCAAGTTCTTTAGAACGAGCCAAGACATCCCTACTTGTTGAGACATAAAAATCTATTTGCTCAGCAAATTTAGGTCCATCGCCGATCGCTTCAGCTAGCGCGCGAAATTCATCAACTGAAAAATGTGGTGTGCCAAGGCTGACTGCGTCCAGTTTGTCGCTCGTTGTGGTGCTCAATTGATCTCGAGCTGCCCGCACATCTTGCGCAGTCATAACAATGTGCTCTGCGTTAGGTGCCACGATTGCCGCCAATGTTGGCGCTTCAGGCGTTATGCCCACAACGTGGAATAACCCAACTCCACCGGCAGACGCGCTCGTTGCACCCATACCCTTCAATCGATCTTCCGTAACTCCACCGTCTGCTAAATCCCCAGGTAAGCCAACCATGGCAGCTACGCGAGTGCCTGCCTTATTGCCAAGTAGTACGCCAAGCGCGGCCCACGCTGCATCTTCAGAAAACATCTTGGAATCAATCTTTGAAAAATCTAAAACTAAAACGGCCTTACGCGCAGCATCATGATGCAACCCACCAAAAGGAACACGGCCGGTAACGGCAGCAGATAAATCTAAGAAATCGCCATATCTATCGGAGCGCGCTCCGAGCACAGAGTTTACAAATGCGATCGCATTTGATTCCGCCCAAGCAACATGACTTCCAAAGGCGGGGCGATGGCCCGCTTGATATGGAGCACATGACCAAGTTGGTTCACAACCAAGTGCAATGTGTGCATCCATGAGGCGCCGCCCATGCGCCATTGTAATTTCGTCACCATGCACCAAAGTTGGATGAAGTAAATCTAATGAACCAACATTTGTAGTTGTTTTTACTTTTACTTTTCCACCGAGCGCGACAAGTTTTTCAGTAAAGTCCAGACCTGCTTCACCATGGTACAAAGTGCCATCGGCGTGCGCTGATTCAATTTCAATTAGTTTCTCAGCGCCGTTTGCCTTTGCAACCCCGACAATTATTCTCATGCACATTGCAACTGCTTCACCCTGCGCTCCGGCAAGCATGGCGGTTTCTTCGTCCGTTAAGACAAGTTGATTTGGTGCAAGCGACATACGGTTACTTTCGAATTGTTAAGGTCTTGCAACCCTACAACCTTGGCTAAAACCTAATAAAAACAGACTTTGTTAGCGCTGATGAATTGGCTCATCAAACCAAGCGCGAGCCGCAGCAAGTAACTCACCATCAGTCATTGCTGGGACATTGATATCCAGTGAGCCAACAACTTTGTGTGCGATGTTTGCATGGTGACGCTCCAGGTGTTGAATAAATTTCAGCACTGAATTACTTTTGCCGTGCCCATGCCCTACGAGCAAGATTTCACCAGCTGGCTCCAAAGTCTTTGAGATCTCCTCGTAGTAAGCCTTACTCGCGTTGTCGCTTTCGTGACCAGTGTGATGCTGGGCTTCACGGACGTGAATATTCCGGGGAACAAGGGAATGTATGACTTCTGGCTTTGTTCCCTTTGCGGCATTTGTTGGCCAAATCTTAGTTTCGTTTCGTTCAATTACAGCTACTACTAGTCGGTTAGTTATATCTTCGCTCATTTGAAACTCCCTAAATTATCGCTAGAACTCAGGTCTTATGAACAATTATACGCTCGTTGGCAGATACCTAGTGAGCAAAATGCATGAGTGGTCAGCGACGAATAAATGATTTAACATTAAGTATGAAACAACATAAGGCACACTCCTTGCGCCGTACTTCATTTTTAATTCTGGTAGCGACGCTAGGTCTGAGTGCCTGCGCAGCTACTAGTGAAACTTCCTCGGACACTTCCATGGGAAGTGGTGGCATGATGGGTAGTGATTCTCCAGGCGATGCTGGAAGTTTGTCACAGAATGATGTGATGTTTTTGCAAATGATGATTCCGCACCATAAGCAGGCTGTGGAGATGTCGGTACTTGCTGAAACTAATTCGAGTAATCCAGAAGTGCTTGCGTTAGCAGCTCGAATTAAGGCAGCGCAAGGGCCAGAAATTGAATTGATGACCAAGTTACTTACTGACGCTGGCCAAGCAATGATGATGGATCACTCCATGGGTGATAACGGGATGATGGGCATGGACGATATGACTGCGCTCGAAGCAGCAACCGGAAATGAATTTGATGTTCTTTTTCTCTCTGGAATGATTGCGCATCACGAAGGTGCAGTAGACATGACAAATCCCGTAACAGATAGTAAAAACGCGGAAGTTAAGAAATTGGCTGAAAACATAATCACCTCGCAAACAGCGGAAATAGCCGAAATGACAAAGTTGCTCGCCACTATTTCTTAGCTGTACGAAACAATATCGTTATGACTTTACCGACGCCGATCATTCTGGATTGTGATCCAGGGCACGATGACGCCATGGCAATTCTTCTCGCAGCAGCTCATCCACAAATTGAATTACTTGGAATCACAACTGTTTCAGGAAACGGTTCACTAGAAAAAGTGACTTATAACGCGCAGCGAATTTGTGCACTTGCCAACATAGTGGTGCCAATTGCTAGAGGCGCCGAAAATTCAATTGCAGGTAAGGCAAGTGCTGCGCCATCAATTCATGGCACAAGCGCACTTGATGGTGCGCAACTTCCCGAACCAACATTTGAAATAAGTAAGTTATCTGCTGTTGAGTTAATGGCAAAGCTAGTCAACGAATGCGATCGCAAAGTTACTTTAATTCCAACTGGTCCGTTGACTAACGTCGCAATGTTTTTGCAGGCACACCCAGAACTTCATGACCGAATCGAACACATTTCTTTTATGGGCGGCAGCACTGATAGAGGAAATTGGACACCGTACGCCGAGTTTAATATCTGGGCAGATCCAGAAGCTGCCGATATTGTGATGCAAAGTGGATTGCCAATAATCATGTCGGGCTTAAACGTCACACATCAGGCGCTAGCAACCCCAGAAGTTCTGGCACGAATATCAGCGCTGGACACACCTCTTGCTCACATCATCGTTGAACTTTTGAACTTCTTTGCGCAGACGTATCGCGATGTCTTTGGGATGCCAGATCCACCAGTGCATGATCCCGTCGCACTAGCAATAATTATTGATATGTCAGTTGCAAAATTGATTTCTGCGCCGGTTGCAATTGAATTAGCTGGAACGTTAACTCGCGGCGCAACTGTCGTTGATCTATATGGCAATACTGGTCAGCAGAAAAATGTAGATGTTGTGATGGAACTTGATGTTGAAAAGTTTTGGGACCTGATGATTTCTGCAATTGAAACCTTAGGGGTGCGCTAATTCGCTGATTTCGCGCCATTAGCTGCATGCCCACGGCGCCCCACTAGAGTAATTGTGTGACGCCTAGACAACTAAACATGTACTTCTGGACCTTTATGTTTTGGGGTTTGTCCTTTGTTTGGCTGACGAAAGTAGTAGAAACTTTTGGTTGGGTTGGCGGGGTAAGTTTCCGAGCCTTTGCTGCCGTGTTAATTCTTTTGGTGTTGGCTAAGGTCATGAAAGTTGCGCTGAATTATCAGCCAACTGACACAAAGCACTATGCAATTTTGGGCGCCACTTCGGTCGCAATGAATTTAGGCGGCATGACGTTTGCGCTTTCCAAACTTGGTACAGCTCTAACCGCGATTTTGGTAACCACAATCCCGCTATACAGCGCTTTGATCGAAACATTTTGGGGCAAAGTGAAACACACTCCACTTATGATTTTGGGGTTATGGATTGGATTTGGTGGCGTAGTAATTCTTATCGGACTCTCGTCACAAGAAATGAACAAAGACTTTTTACTTGGATTTCTTGGTTCAACTATTGCTTCATTTGGGTTTGCCCTCGGCGGTAATTACTCAAAAGTTAAAGCGCAACATATTGGGGCTTGGGAACAAACAATTGGCACCTTCACATTCGGTGGACTTTACTTGCTTCCATTTATGTTTCTCGTACCAATTGTAAAAACGCCAACGTTTGCTGCATTTGGTTGGCTATTCCTATTAGCAGCTACGGCAAGTTCACTTGCCTATATTCTTTACTTCCGATTAGTTGCCGAGATTGGTGCAACGAAAGCGCTAACTACTGAATTTATGGTTCCGGTGGTTGCAGTTTTTGTGGGAGCAGTTTTCTTAAGTGAAAAAGTAACAGCAACTGACTTAGTAGGCGCCGCTGCAATTTTGCTTGGTAGCTCGTTAGTGCTTGGCTTATTGCCCTTGCAGAGCAAAAGCAACGAGTCATCGGCCGTTAGTTAGATGGCTAGCAAGAAAATTCCAAAACGTTATGGGTGGAATACCCCAGTGACCGCGCCTGGTCCACTCGGCGGGGAAATGTTGAAAAACCTTCGCAAAATAGTTAACGACCCATTGACTTACTTGGAATCCGTATGGCAGGAGCATGGCGATGTAGTTCAGTTCCCAGTTCCAAAACCGGCCACATATTTAGTCAGTTCGCCAGCTGGTGCGCGCGAAGTACTAGTCAACCAACATAAAGAAACGTCTAAAAAGACTTTGCAGTACAACAATCTTTCACTTGTAACGGGAGAGGGTCTGCTCACTGCCGATACGCAGGCGTGGCGACCACGCCGACGCATGCTGCAACCAGCATTTCATCAAGAAATGGTTGCACTCTCACAAGTCCATGTGGAATTGGGATTAGCGAAATTAGAGAGTCACTGGCAGGAACTAACTGCGGCTGGGCCAACAATCATCGACATCGATCAAGCAATGATGTCTATGGCACTTGAGATTACCTGTGGCGCTCTCTTTGGTGTTGACATTGAAAGTGAAGTAGATGAAATTACGGCTGCAACATTGACTGCGCTACACGGCGTAGTTGCAAGGGCGCGAAATCCACTGGCAGTGCCACTGGCGGTTCCAACTCCTGCAAATTTGAATATGAAGCGCGCCATTAAAAAACTCGATAAAGCCGTCACATTAATAATTGCTGCTCGCGCTGGGAATCAATTGCCGCTCGATGCACCAATTAGGGACATGCTAGACGTGTTGTTGGATCCTGATTTAGAAACCCCACTTACAAAGCAGCAAATTCGAGATGAGATTGTCACCTTTATTGTTGCTGGACATGAAACAGTGGCAAGCGCCTTAACTTGGGCGTGGTACCTGTTAATAGCAAATCCAACTGAAATGAAGAAACTCCAGGAGCACCCAGAGCGTGCGATTCTTGTATTTGCCGAGGCGCTTCGCTTGTATCCACCAGCCTGGGTGATAACTAGGCGAACACTAAACGAAATAGAAGTTGAGGGAGTCAGGATTCCCACAGACTCACTTGTGATCGTGAGTCCTTGGCTAGTGCACCGAAATCAAAAAGCTTGGGAGCAACCACTTCAATTTTCGCCAGACCGCTTCCAAAATGGCACACCACAACTTGGTTACATTCCATTTGGCGCAGGTGCCAGGTTATGTATTGGTCGGGACATGGCAACGCTCGAAGGTTCAATGATTCTTGCGCGACTTGTCCAGAATTGGAACATAGAGGCAATACATCACTCGGAGGTCCCAATTGATGCTTCGGTCACGCTTCGCCCAGTCGGCGGGATGCCCGTTCGTATTTCTCGAAAAAATTAATTAAGAAAGTTAAGCACTTCAGAGTGCAAAATTGAGTTGGTCGTAATTGCTTGGCCAGCTGACATCGCGCTTTGACCTTTGGAGCCAGTAACTTTTCCACCAGCAGCCTGAACTATCGCTATGAATGCAGCCATGTCGTAACTCTGTAATTCAGGTTCAATTGCAATATCAACAGCGCCCTCAGCAACTAACAAGTGTGACCAAAAGTCGCCGTATCCGCGGGTTCGCCAAATTGCAGCACTTAGTTCACTAAGGGCATCGTTTTTGAAAACTTCCCACCCAACAGAATCAGAAAACGAAAAAAATGCATCGGAAAGGGACTTCACGCCAGAAACCTTGATTGCACGAATCGATCCATCTACGTCTCGAGTGAATGCGCCATCTTCTGGACTTGACCACCAAAGTCGCCCGAGCGCGGGAGCGGATACCACGCCGATAACTGGCTCACCAGCAACCACCAGCGCAATTAAAGTTCCCCAGACAGGAACACCGCGAACGTAGTTCTTGGTGCCATCTATTGGATCAATGATCCAGACTCGCTGCGCCTGGTCGTTTGTATTGGGAAATTCTTCTCCAATTACACCGTCAGTGGCGCGATGTTGCGCCAAAGTTTCGCGGATTAATGTTTCGATCGCGCGATCAACTTCGGTAACCGGCGTGAAATCTGGTTTTGTTTCAACACTTAAATCCAGGGCGCGATATCGCGACATCGCTAAGGCATCCGCAGCTTTCGCCATTTCTAGGGCGAGCTCAAGATCAGGATTCATAAGTTCACGTTACTGGTTTGGCGGGCTGAGTAAAAATTGACCAAAATCAATCAAGTTAGCTAGATGGTGTTTGTAATGCGAGCAGCAGTCTGCGCAGCGACGTTAGCCGGCTTAGTCCGGCATCACCCGCGCTACCTTCACTGACCCAGCAATCAAGAGCACAATCTGGTGGGGCTTGCCCAGTAACATTTACGTGCGTACAGGCACGTGGACATTCTGCGGCTCCCTCGACTAGCTCAGGAAAAGATTCAATAATGTCCTCGGGCTTTACGTGTGCTAAACCAAATGAGCGCAACCCTGGCGTATCAATAACCCATCCGGAATCATCTGGCAACGCAATTGCGCGCGCAGAAGTTGAAGTGTGTTTTCCTCGACCAGTAACTTCATTGACGACACCCGTAGTTCGCAGCGCACCCGGCACGAGTGAATTTACCAGCGTTGATTTTCCAACTCCAGAATGTCCAAGAAATACTGTGGTTCGCCTAGATAGTGCTGCGCGAACTTCTGAAATACCTTCACCAGTTGTTTGATTGACAAGTATGTGGTTCAAATCCATGCCTGCATAGTTATTTAGTAAGTCTTGCGCCGAACCTAAATCAACTTTGGTGATAATTAAAAGTGGTTCCAAGCCAGCTTCATATGCGGCCACAAGGGAGCGATCGATCAAACCAACTCGCGGCTCTGGATTGGCCGCCGCAGTCACGATCGCCATTTGATCTGCATTAGCAACAATGATTCGTTCTACCGGATCGCTGTCATCTGCGGTGCGAGTTAGCACTGTTTCTCGATCAATAATTTCAACCAAGCGCGCTAATGTATCTACCGTTCCCGATAGGTCTCCAACTAATCGAACACGATCTCCGATCACTACACCTTTTCGTCCAAGTTCCCGCGCCTTAACAGTGATCACTTCAATTTGGTCCTCATGCAATGCACCTTCGGGCACTACACAAGTTATGCGACCTCGATCAACCCCGATTACTTGCCCAGTTGAAGCTTTGGAAAAATCTGGCCGATCTTTTGTGCGCCTTCGAGTATTACCTCTAGTTGGGCGCTGGGAAATAGAATCTTCGTCGTACTGACTCACGCGTTCACCATTTCAGACCACAGATTTGCAAAATCGGGCAGAGTTTTACCGGTCGTTGCAATATCTTCAATCTGGATTTCAGGCACAGCTAGACCTAAAACTGAACCAGCCATTGCCATGCGATGATCGGAGTAAGTTGCAAATGTGCCACCATGCAATTTCACTGGAAAAATTTCCAAGCCATCTGCCGTTTCAGTAACCTGGCCCCCAAGATTATTTATCTGAGTTGCCAGCGCGGCAAGTCGATCAGTTTCATGACCGCGCAAATGAGCAATTCCACGAAGTGTTGAAGGACCATCAGCCAGTGCGCACAATGCTGCGATGACTGGGGTGAGTTCGCCAACTTCATGAAGATCAACATCGATGCCATGAATTTGCCCAGTTCCAGTGACACAAAGTTGTGAACCAACACGGCTAACATTTGCGCCAAGGCGAGGTAAAAGTTCACGCAAAAAATCACCTGGTTGAGTAGTGCGCTCTGGCCAATCAGGAATAGTAACTGAGCCACCGCAAACTAGGGCAGCTGCAAGAAACGGCGCAGCATTCGATAAGTCGGGCTCGACAGTAACGTTAAATGCCGCAGGTATGCCAGGATGAACGGTCCACTTAGCTTGCATATGATCTGTTACTTCAACATCAACTCGTATTCCAAGTTCGCGCAACACCTCGACCGACATGTCTATGTGTGGAAGTGAAGGTAGCGCTGAACCAGAATGAATAATTGTTAGACCAGCGTCGTAACGGCATCCAGCTAGCAGTAACGCACTGACAAATTGAGATGAAGCCGAAGCATCAATGATGACGGTGCCGCCAGGAACGAATCCTTTCCCAGCGACTGTGAATGGCAAAGTACCTCGGTTGTCATCCCTGACTTCAACTTCCAAATCACGCAGGGCGTTAATTATTTGATTCATTGGGCGAACCCGGGCATGTAGATCGCCATCAAATCGAACATCAGCGGAGCAGAGCGCGGCAATTGGCGGCACAAAACGCATGACCGTTCCAGCTAGTCCGCAATCTACTTCTGCAGCGACTCTTGTGGAACCTGGATTAACAATAAAAGCGTCATCTTGGATTTCAACGGAACTACCCAAGGCCGAAAGAGCTTGCGCCATTAATAATGTGTCGCGCGCTTGGAGCGGGTGGTTTATTCGACATTCCTCGTTAGCTAATGCGGCAAGAATAAGCCACCTATTGGTTAAGGATTTGGAGCCAGGAATGCGCACGTGCGCAGAAAGCGGCGCTGTCCGCGTTGGGGCACTCCATAAATCTGGCACAACGCTTAGCCTAACGGCTGACACAATAGTTCAATATGTGCGGAAGATTCACGTTAAAGACGGACCCAAAACTCATTGCGGCGCAATTCAATGTAACGGCGCTAGCCATTTTGAGTGATCGTCTCTCAGACCTAGCTTCGCCAATCGTGCCCATAGCTCTGGGCTCACAACTAGCCCTTGACTCAATCACGCCAAACTTTAATGTGGCACCCACTCACAAAATTCCTGCTGTGTTAGCAATGGCGGACCAGAATATTTTGGCAAACTTTAGCTGGGGTCTTGTGCCATCTTGGGCAAAAGATCCAGCAATTGGATCTCGCATGATCAATGCCAGGAGCGAAAGTGTTGCTGAAAAACCATCGTTTCGATCCGCATTGAAAAATCGTCGTTGCATAGTTCCAGCGGATGGTTGGTATGAGTGGCAGACACTAGCTGGCAAGAAACACCCGCATTACTTCAGTGCAGTTGATGATTCACTTTTAGGGTTCGCTGGGATTTATGAATCATGGAAAGACCCAACTGGAACTACGCTTTGGACGGTTTCTATTTTGACGCAACAAGCAAGTCCAGAATTTTCGCAGATTCATGATCGAATGCCCGTTCTGGTCGCACCTGAGCTAACCCAAACTTGGCTCAGTTCCCTATACCAGCCTCTGGCACAGATCTTGGAAGCAAGTGCACAGAGCGCCCAAATCCAACATTGGGAAGTGAGTTCGGCAGTGGGAAATGTCCGAAATAACTCGGCAGATCTGACTAGCAATGCGATGTTGAATTAGTCCGATTTAGCCAAAATTACCTAGTTTGGGGTGCGAATTTCCTCGGATTACCTTTAACCCGTATTCTTGATCCCTAAGCTAAATTTTAAGGAGCTCCTCATGAGCAAGCGTGGCCGCAAAAAGCGTGATCGTAAGAAGAACAAGGCAAACCACGGCCGTCGTCCAAACGCTTAAGCCAATTTGTCAAAAAAAGCCTGGTTCGCCAGGCTTTTTTTATGACCAAAATCTGCGGGCTGTTTGCTGCTGGTCCAGCTAGTGGCTAGTTAGAGATCGAAACTAGCAAGTCGCCTTCTTGAACGACATCGCCAACGCTTACGGCGATTCGAGTTACTTCGCCAGCTTCCTCGGCAATTACTGGAATCTCCATTTTCATTGACTCCAGCAGAACAATGGTGTCACCAATTTCGATCTGGCCACCTTGGGTCACATAGATTTCCATTACGTTTGCAACCATATCCGCGCGCACATCAGCCATACCTCAACGCTAGCCCATGGATTTATTAGCGAATGCGCACACCCGCCTAGAAAGTGAATTTAGATTGCGTTAAACGAGCGGTGCGTCAGTTTCGAAAACATGTGGCACTGGTTCTAAACCACGAGCGCGAGCGCGTTGCGCACGACGTTTGATAGCGCGCCGCTCATCTTCGCTAGCTCCGCCCCAAACCCCGGAATCTTGACCAGATTCAAGTGCCCACTTTAGACATGGTTCGATAACTTTGCAGCGTCGGCAAACAGCCTTAGCTTCTTCGATTTGTAAAATTGCAGGGCCTGTGTTGCCAATAGGGAAGAAGAGTTCTGGATCTTCGTCACGGCAGGCTGCCTCATGGCGCCAGTCCACGCGAGCCTCCATCAGTTAGGGTCGGATAAACGGTCAATTTCGCCAGATTTAGGGGTTTGCAACTTGCGCTGTAACCAATCTGATACCCCTAGTTTGCCACTTCGTGACTGTTTTCACAAGGGTTTAGGCGCATTTAATTGAAGTTTTTGCTGAGAGCGCAGTCACATTAGTTGAAAGTACCCACACAGGGAAAGCCATTGTTGCCCTCGAACTTAAGCAGTTAAACAAGGACCCGAAGCGCATTTGGAATATGCACCGCAGTTAGTTCACTCGTTTGCGTAACTACATCTCCATCAACTTGCACCCAAAGTGGGCGCTTCGCCGTTATTTGAATGCGTTTTTGATCTACTAACGTAATTACGCTTTTGTCATCTTGCGCCGAAACTCCAGCAATGGCTCGCCTTACCAAGCGAAACATTGCCGGAACTGACAACGTGGTTGGCGCGTAGACATCGAGCGCACTTTCGTGACCCGCCCCTGGCATCGGATTTACTGCTCGGTTTCCTAGATAAGCCCAAGGCGCAAAGTTGATTAGCAATGCAAAATAAGCATTGTCGTAAAGCTCGCCTGATTCCGAAACCAAACTTAATGAAGGCTTCTTGCGATCTGTCCGAGTAAACAATTCGCGAATAGCAAGTGCTGCGTACGATGCGTCGCTTGCCATCTTGCCTGATTCGCGACGGGTTTCCATTCTTGCTAGCACTGCCGCATCTAAACCAATTCCTGAATTAAACAAAAACCAACGGGAAAGAGTCTCCGTAGAAATTTTTCCAAGGCCAATAGTTTTAAAACTTTTATTCTTAGCGGCAGTTAGGAGTTGATTAATGGCTACTGTCGGATCATTTTCAAATCCCATACTCCGCGCGAACACGTTTGCATTCCCACCAGGAATTGCTGCCAAAATTGGTCCCTCTGGGTTAGGCCCATCTGCAAGCAAGCCATTCGCTATTTCATTTAGGGTGCCATCACCGCCCAAGCCAATCACTAACTCGTAGCCTTGGGTGCGGGCAGCTTTAGCAATTTGTGTCGCTTCGTTTCGAGCGCCAGTGTTGACTACGGTTAAATCAAGTGTGGCCGAAAGAGCAGCGCAAACTGCCTCAGAAATCGCATCATTGGTTGTGGTGGCAAAGGTATTTACCACTAAAAGTGTCCGCACCCCTTAAGCCTAGCGACGACTCTTCTAGTAACCGATACGGTAGTTGAGTGCGGAAATCAGTTTTAGCCCTAGGTGCGATCCAGGCGATTGCAATATTTATTTATGGACTCGCAATCGTAATTAGCGGCACTCTTATACATAGCGATGCAGGTTCACCATTAGTTCAGTTTTTAATTTACACATTTTTTGCGCTCTCGTTAGCTGCGACGACTCGGGGAATTTCGAAGAACCAAGATTGGGCGCGAACCCCTTTTTATATTTTGCAAGCATTCATCGTCATTACTGGATACACATTAATTAGTGGTACCGAAAACATTTACAAAATAATGGGAGTGATTGTGGGTGCGTTTGGCATTGCTGGCTTTATTGCATTACTTCGTTTTCCAGTGCAACGTTAATTTTCAAGTAAACCTTCACGAAGGTGAATCAAAACTTTATTTAGAATTCGAGAAACGTGCATTTGCGAGATGCCTAGATCGGTAGCAATTTGAGACTGGCTTAAATTGTCAAAAAAGCGCAATTGCAGAATTCGCTTTTCTCGGTCGTCCAGTTTTTCCAGCAGTGGCTTAAGAGATTCCCGGTACTCAACACCCTCAAGTGCGCCATCAAGTGAACCAACAGAGTCTCCAATTGTTGGCGCATCATCTGAGCTGGTATCGAGGCTAATGGTTGAATAAGCAGAATTCGCCTCTAGCGCTTCTGCAACATCATCAACCGTGACACCCAGATGCTTTGCAATTTCTTTTGTAGTGGGGGAGCGAACAAGTTTTTGAGTGAGTTCTACGTTTGCCTTATTTACCGCAGCGCCAAGTTCTTGTAATCGACGAGGTACTCGAATGGCCCAAGTTTTATCGCGGAAATGTCGTTTGATTTCGCCCACAATTGTTGGTGTCGCAAAAGTTGAGAATTCAAATCCCCGTGCAATTTCAAAGCGATCTATGGCTTTAATTAATCCAATGGTTCCCACTTGGATTAAGTCATCAAGTGGCTCACCGCGATCTGCAAATTTTCTGGCCATAAAAATGACAAGGGGCAAGTGGCGTTCAATTAACGCAGCGCGAGTAGCTTCGTGTTGGGTAGTACCTGCTTCTAGAGCTGCAAGTTGCTCGAACATCTCGCGATCAGCAGATCGCAAGTCGTTTTTAGGCACTCGCCACCACTTTGGCAGTGAGCAGTAAAGTCACTAGCCCATCTGGTGAAGTTTGCGTCTTAACTTCGTGAACAAGTGCAGTTAGCACAGTCCAGGCAAAGGAATTTCGATCAGGCTTTGGACTACCTGCTGGTCCAGTCATTTCAATCTGCAACGAGTCAGCGTGAATGTGAAATGACACAGCCACCCGTCCGGTATCTGGCTGATGTGCGATTAAGACAGCAAAGGCCTCATCAACGGCTAGCCGCAAATCATCTATTGCTTCAAGTGTTAAGTCGGCATGCGCCGCTATGTGCGCTGCTGCGCTTCTGATTAGCCCGACGTAGTCAGGGCTTGCTGGAACTGCTAATTCAATAAGGGCCACAACTAGACGCTAACCTATTGCCCCGCTAAGTCGATAAGCGCTTGCCCAGATACTCGATAAATTGTCCACTCATCCATAGCTTGCGCCTTGATCGCTCGATAAACCTCGATAGCAGGCTCATTCCAATCCAAAACCCACCATTGGAATCTTGAGTAATCATTTTCAACACAAACTTGCGCCAACCGCTTCAGTAACGCTTTACCCATTCCTTGGCCACGAAATTGGGGGCGTACGTAAAGATCTTCAAGATAAATTCCGTGCTTTCCATCCCAGGTGCTGTAGTTCAAAAACCAAATCGCCATGGCGGCAATTGCATCAGGATCAGCTGGATCTTCAATCACATAGGCATAAACAGCTGGATGCCCTGAGGGAGTATTTGCTTGCCCAGCCGAAGAGATGCCCTCGTGTTGTTCAAATTCGGGAGAAAGTAAATCGCGACCGAACAAAGCCTGCATCAGGTCTTGTTCGGTCGCAACTACTTCGTCTGAAGCTTTTTCAAACTCTGCTAACTCATTAATCATTAAGTGCATCGCAGCAACATCTTCTGGTGTTGCCTCGCGCACAAAAATCATAAGTCGTTAAAACTACTTCTTTGAGTCCGCAAAAATTACCGCGATCTCATCGATCTTTGCAATTAGTTTGTCGGCAACTACAACATCTGTTGAACCCTTGGTGCCACCGGCGCCAGCAAGTTTTGTCGCATCATTAAATAATTCATTTAGATTTGGGTACTTCTCAAAGTGTGGCGCCTTGAAGTAGTCAGTCCAAAGTACCCATAGGTGCTCTTTAACTAAATGTGAGCGATCATCTTTGATACTGATTGCGCGGGCTTTAAAGTCAGCGTCATCAGATGCGTGGTACTTTTCCATGCATGCCTTAACGGAAAGTGCTTCGATTCTGGCTTGGGCTGGATCGTAGATGCCGCAAGGTAGATCGCAGTGCGCATTGACGGTGATAGTTGGTACAAAAAGCTTCATAATTCCTCCGATGTTGTAGCGGATTAACCACTAGTAACAAGATTACCCTTGCGTACTGGCGAGCGCAGACCTGGGCTGAAACAATGGGTTTATGGGTTATGGGATAGCGGTGGTGGCAGGCCTAAGTATGATTCCTACTTTGGCGCCAGGGGAACGGTTGCTAGTTAGATATGGCGGCCCAACCGTCCTAGGTGATCTAGTTGTTTTCAAGCATGCAGGCCAAATTGACGTAAAGCGAATCGAACATATTGAAAGTGCTGGACTATTCGTGCTTGGCGATAATGATCAAGTCAGTACTGATTCCCGAAGCTATGGCTTGATTGCACACGAAGATGTTTTGGGCACAATCTTGCTGCGAATCTGGCCTAAGCCAGGGCGAATAATTTCAGGTTAGAAACTTCCGAAATTAAACAGGAATCAAAGTGTTGGCAAAAATCTGCCAGGCAAGCAGTGATTTAGCTACCAAGCTGAGCACAATATAAATTCGCTCACCATGAAGGTAGTTACTCCACTTACCTTGCGCTTTGTATTGCTTGTACTGCACCCAAGCAAATGAATTGAAAAGAATGAAGACGGTAACGATAATTCCGTAAACAAATGCAGGCGCACTTTCAGTAGATGGACTACTTGGTGCGATGACATAAATTGCAACTGCAAGCCAAGGCACGATTCCAGTGATGCAGCCAAAGATAAATGGCAGCCAGCCACCGTTACCTGGTGCTTCATATTTTTCTTGCAGCCAACCAAACAAAATCATTGAGGCATTAACACCAAAAATGGCAACTAGCGCAGTTACATCGGCGATACCAGTTACTTGAGCAATCAACACAATCATTACTGATGAGCTAATTGAGTATTCAACCCAACGGAAGTAGTTGCGCTTGGCTTCAAGTCCGGCGCCGTAACGACCAAAGAAAGTTGGGCTGGCAACAATAAAATGAGCGACCGCAGAAAGGCCAAGGAAAAGTGCCACTCCAAGTGCAAGTGGCGTTTCAAAAAGCACAATCGAATCAGCAAAGACCGATCCTGGCGGCCCTGCCATGTAAGTGGCCGTAACTGGGAGGCCGAAATCGGTGGAAAGCGAAAGAACGGCAATCATTTGAAGTAGGTGAATTACGCCAGCAATCAAATTGAAACGACGAAGACCAGGAACGGTTAAGTTACTCATAGTTCAAGTGTATGAAGTAGGTCAAGCAAAAAGTGCTATTTATTTGCTAAAAATTAAGGAACTATTACTAACTTTCCTAATACATCCCCATTAATCATGAGTTCGTAAGCAATTTTTGCATCTTCGAGAGAAACTACTTTTTGCACGTGCGGGCGCAACCCAGTTTCGCCCATGAATTTAACAAGTGCCTCGAATTCAGCGCGAGTTCCCATGGTAGATCCTACAACTTCTAGCTGTAGGAAAAAAAGTCGATTCAGATCAGCTGGTGGGTTTGCGCCACTGGTCGCACCACAAATCACAATGCGTCCACCTGGTCGCAGGCTACGCATTGAATGAGACCAAGTCGCCTCGCCAACACTTTCCATAACAGCATCAACTTTGCCTGGAAGGCGAGCGCCAGATTCAAATACTTCATCTGCTCCAAGTGATTTCGCATATTCCCGCTTGGCTTCATCGCGGGAAGTCACCCAAGTAATAAATCCGGCCGCGTGCGCGAGTTGAATTAGCGCAGTTGCCACACCGCCACCTGCTCCTTGAATTAAGACTGTGTCACCTTTTTGCAAACCTGATTTAGTAAAGAGCATTCGATAAGCAGTTAACCAAGCAGTTGGCAAGCAGGCAGCTTCTTCAAAACTTAGAAAATCTGGTTTATCAATTACGTTGTAAGCAGGAACTGTTACATATTCGGCGTGAGTTCCATTATGAACTTCACTGAGAAGTGAACGTTTAGGATCTAGCGTCTCATCACCTTTTGAAGGATCACCGATCACTGCGTGCACGATAACTTCGCGGCCATCATCAAGAACACCGGCTGCATCAGAGCCAAGAACTATTGGTAAATTTTCCGCAGCAGTAGCTACTCCTCGTAGAGTCCAAACATCGTGATGATTTAGAGCTGCTGCCTTAACGGCAACTCGCACCCAACCATCTGGGATAACTGGATCGGGATGCTCACCAATGTAAAGTCCAGCTAGTGGGTTTTCGTCATTTCCGATTTTGGCAACTACAGCGCGCATTAATCTTCATCCTCGTCATCATCAAGTCGGGCAAGCCAGGTAGCAAGCCGTTCAGTTGGAATTTCAAAATCTGGATAGGTGTCAACAAACTCTCGCATGCGCCCAGCTAGCCATTCAAACGTTACTTCTTCTTCGCCGCGACGTTTTTCAAGTTCTTCGATGCCACGATCAGTGAAGTACATAAAAACTCCTAAATTATAAATTTATCGATTAGCTAAACGCTTGCGTGACAAGCGCCTGCTGCTCAAGTTCACTTCGATGATGTGAACCGACGGCTGGAGAACTAGAAGCCGGACGAGAAACGACACTCATCTGGTGATTAATAAGCGCTGGCAAATTCATTGCCATGAAAGTCCAAGCTCCCTGATTCGCTGGTTCTTCTTGAACCCAACGGATGTCAGAAAGATTCTGGTATCGCGCGAGTTCAGGTGGCAAAGTAAGTGCCGGTAACGGATACAGGCGCTCTAGGCGAACGATTGCAACATCTTTTCGACCTGACTTTTCGCGCTCGGCAGCAAGGTCGTAATAAACCTTGCCACTGCAAAGCAGCACTGTCTTTACTTCGTCTGGATTAACCGTGGTGTCAGTAATAATTGCCTTGAATGTACCTTCAGTAAAGTCACTTACTTTCGAAGTTGCGTACTTAGCTCGCAGGAGCGACTTAGGCGTAAATACAACTAATGGACGAGTCAAAGTCGACTTCACTTGCCAACGTAATAAATGGAAGAAACTTGCTGGCGTAGTTGGCATAGCAACTGTGATGTTGTCTTGCGCGCATTGCTGCAAGAATCTTTCAACCCGCGCTGATGAGTGATCGGGGCCTTGGCCTTCGTAGCCGTGTGGCAACAGTAAAACTAAACTGCTCTTTTGCGCCCACTTCTGCTCACCGGTTGTGATGTATTCATCAATCATGGTTTGTGCGCCGTTTGCAAAGTCGCCAAATTGCGCTTCCCACATAGTTAATGCTTCGGGCCGAATTACGGAATAGCCATATTCAAATCCCATTGCCGCATATTCACTAAGTAGTGAGTCATAGACATCCAACTTTGCGCCTGCTTCGTAACAAGTCTTTAGCGGCTTGTACTGCCAACCAGTTTTCTTATCAACGATTACGGCGTGACGATGACCAAATGTGCCGCGCCTGCTATCTTGCCCGGCAAGGCGAATCACAGTGCCTTCAGTTAAAAGTGAACCAAGAGCAAGTGCCTCGCCCATACCCCAATCAATTGCATCAGTTGCAACCATCGCGGCGCGACGATCTAGTTGTGGCGCTAATCGAGGATGGATAGTGAATCCTTCAGGCATATTAGTTTGACTTGCAACAACTCGATCAATGACTTCTCTCGTGATCGCAGTAGGAACTTCCCAAAATGGAGTCTGTGGCTCTAGTGTTTGCTGGCCATGTGAGATAACTTCCGCCGCTGCGGCGTTGAAGTGCCCGGACGATTCAGACTTTGTTGCCTGGAAAACACCTTCGAGTTCATTTTGGTAATGCTTTAAGGCAGCTTCCGCTTCATCCAGCGTGATATCTCCGCGACCCACAAGCGCCTCGGTATACAACTTACGAACGGATCGCTTTTGATCAATAATGTCGTACATAAGTGGTTGAGTTAATGAAGGATCATCTGCCTCATTGTGCCCACGTCGGCGGTAACAAACTAAGTCGATTACCACGTCTTTGTGGAATTCTTGTTGGAATTCGAAAGCTAGTTGCGCGACCATAACAACTGCTTCGGGGTCATCACCATTGACGTGAAAAACTGGCGCTTGAATCATGCGAGCCACATCAGTTGGATACACACTTGTGCGGCTGTAGCGAGGTGAAGTCGTGAACCCCACTTGGTTATTGATGACAAGGTGAATAGTGCCACCTACGCGGTAACCCTGTAGTTGACTCATTTGCAGAGTTTCAGCCACTACGCCTTGACCGGCAAATGCAGCATCTCCGTGTAATAGCAGCGGAAGTACGGAGTACTTTTCTTTGGCACCAATGATGTCTTGCTTAGCGCGCACAATGCCCTCAAGGACTGGCCCCACGGCCTCCAAGTGAGATGGGTTTGCCGCAAGGTAAACCTTTACTTCTTTCCCAACATCTGATTTGTAGGTTCCTTTTGTGCCGAGATGGTATTTAACGTCGCCCGAGCCTTGCACGGATTCTTCGCCATAGTTACCCTCAAACTCGCTGAAAATTTTTCCATAACTTTTACCAGCAATGTTTGCGAGCACATTAAGTCGACCACGGTGCATCATTCCAATACACACTTCATCAAGCTGGGCATTTGCCGCTTCAATTAAAATCTGGTCGACGAATGGAATTGCACTTTCGCCGCCCTCAAGGCTGAAACGCTTTTGACCTACGTATTTTGTCTGCAAGAAACTTTCAAATGCTTCGGCTTCATTAAGTTTGCGCAAGATACGTATTTGCTCATCGCGGTCAACTTTGTCTTGCTTTTTTTCTAGCCGATCTTGAATCCATTTGCGTTGCTCAGGATCTTGAATATGCATGTATTCCACACCTAAAGTGCGGCAATACGCATCTCGCAAAGTACCCAATATGTCGCGTAGTTTTGCAAACGGAGTACCGCCAAAGCCGCCAGTAGCAAACTCTCGATCCAAATCCCAGAGCGTCATGGCATGGGTGGCTATATCTAAATCTGGATGTGATCTCTGGTGATATTCAAGTGGATCAATGTCAGCAAGTAAGTGACCACGTACTCGGAAGGCATGAATCATTTCTTGCACTCGCGCAGTTTTGTCTAGATCAGCATCGTGCGACGTTGCAAGATCTTGCGCCCAGCGAATTGGCTCGTAAGGAATAAGTAAAGCTCGGAAAATGTCCTCATAAAAACCAGATTCGCCAATCAACAAGTTATGTACCCGGCGCAGGAAATCTCCTGACTGCGCACCTTGAATTACGCGGTGATCGTAAGTACTCGTTAGAGTCAGAATTTTACTGACAGCATTGCGCGCGAGTGCATCTTCGGATGCGCCTTGCCATTCGGCTGGGTAATCCATCGCTCCAACGCCAATGATTACGCCTTGTCCAGGCATTAATCGGGGAACTGAATGAACCGTGCCAATAGTTCCGGGATTCGTCAAACTTGCAGTTGTTCCCTGGAAATCTTCAACAGCCAGTTTTCCAGCGCGGGCTTTGCGCACAACATCTTCATATCCCGCCCAAAATGCAGCAAAGTCCATTTGGTCAGCATTTTTTATGCACGGTACCAAAAGCTGTCGTGAGCCATCTTCTTTAGCGAGGTCAATTGCCAGACCAAGGCCAACTTGCTGGTGACGCGCAATTGCGGGCTTATCATCCACGGTTGTGTAAGACACATTCATGTCTGGCATTTCGCGAAGAGCTCGCACAATTGCAAAACCAATTAAGTGAGTGAAACTAACTTTTCCACCGCGGCCGCGTGCTAAATGATTATTAATAACAATTCGGTTATCAACCATAAGTTTTGCGGGTACCGCGCGCACTGAAGTCGCAGTCGGAACTTCCAAACTTGCTTCCATGTTTATTACAACTCGAGCAGAGGCGCCTTTTAGTTTTTCAACTACATCTGGAGTTAACGAAACTTGCGCTGGCTTAACTTCGGCCGCAGTTGCAGCAGCTGGTGCTTTAGGCGCGGGAGGTGAAGCAACAACTTGATTTGTTGCTGGAGCAGGTGCACTTGCAGCAGGTTCTGGATTTGATGTCGGTGCAGGCGCAGAAGCGGCTGGGGCCGGAGCACTTAATCGCGGTCGCAGCGCCGCGTTTGCAGCGGCAGCTATTGGCGAATATTCACTCGGTGAGTAATCGGCAAAAAACTCCCACCATGCGGAATCGACGGAATTTTTATCAGTTAAATACTCCTGATACAACTCATCTACGAGCCAATCGTTAGCTCCAAAAGGACTATTTACTTGTCCGGGCACAGCTTGGGCGCCTTCCTGGTCGATTTATGTACCAAGCGTATCGCGCCCATTTGCTGGTCTTGAACGTGCACCTTTTGAATCAATACGGCAGTCTTAAGCATATGCAGCCCTTGACATCTAATGTGCTCGCCGACCAAATTGTCTTGATAACTGGTGGTTCACGGGGAATTGGGTTCAGCGCTGCAAAAGCGCTCGGGAATCGGGGTGCAACTGTACTTCTTGTTGGAATAAATCCCGATAACTTAAGCCAGGCAGTTGGGCAGTTAGTTAGTTTTGGAATTGATGCTGACGGAATTTGCCTAGATGTTGCAGATGGTGAAGCTGTCGCAGAAAAAATTAGCCAACACGCATTGGCTGCGCGCGCTGACGTTCTAATAAATTCTGCCGGCGTTATGAGTGAAAAAATGGCTAAAACATTGCGCACCTCAAATCAAGAATGGCGTCGAGTAATGTCGATAAATCTTGATGGCACATTTAACCTGATCTCGGCAATCGGACCACAAATGGCCGCACGCAAAAGTGGACGGATCATAAATGTATCTGCCTGCTTAGGAAGATTTACGGGACCAGGTTTAGCGGGGGGACTTGCGCCATATCGGATTTCTAAAGCTGGCGTAAATGCTTTAACTAAGAACTTGGCTGCTGAATTGGGAAATGGCACGCGTGGTGTACTCGTTGATGCGATGTGTCCTAATCACACGCAAACGGATATGGGTGGACCGCTTGCACCAAGAACCGCAGATGAAGCAGCGGACACAATTGTCTGGCTAGCTACCCGCACTCACGAGAGTGATACTGAAACAGGATTTCTTTGGGAAGATCGAAAAATTGTTCCTTGGTAGATGTCATTGTTTATTGTCATTGTCCGCGGCAATGTAAGTGAGCCGAATCCTTTACTAAATGCAAGTCAAAGTAAGCCTTTTCCCTTGCTTGCCAGATCAACATTTCGGCTCGCACTGATTCGCCGTCGCGCTCGAGAACTCGCTCTAGAAGTAAATCTTCATCCGCTTCAATCCAGATTGCTTTCGAGATGTAAGGTCGCAGCGAAGTATGTCCCGAGCCAACTCCTTCGAGAATCACAACAGGTGTGCATGGAACCTCACTCCAGGATGCGAAGGCCATCTTCCCCCAGTCATAACGCAGGTGCCTAGGTGGCAGCCCACTTTCTAGTGGCTTCAAAATCCAAGCATAAATTCGTTCAAATAAAACTGGATCAAGTGACTTATCCCAGCCCTCATATAACTCATCAAGGTGAATCACACTTGCTTGCCCAAGCTCGCTGGCTAACTTTGCTGCCAAAGTTGTTTTCCCAGAACCAGCAGGACCATCAATTGTGACCACTCGTACCTGCCCACATTTTGGCAACCCGTTTGCAATTGCAGTTACTGCATCAGCAATAAAAAGTTGATCAGGCAACTTGGCTTCCTGTGTTTTCGCTCTCTAATTTTCGCCAATTGATCCAACCGCGCAGAGCAACAAATGTAAACAACAAGTAAAGCAATGACGTGAATTTGAGATCTTGACTCCAGTAAAGCGCGACATAAGCTATGTCAACAATTAACCAAACCATCTAATTTTCCCGAAATTCTAAAAGAGTGACTTGATAACCCAACACTGTAAATAAAACGGTTGCGGCGAATTCGTTGATAGCTGACAACATAACTAACTTCCTACCAAAGTCCGCATTACCGGACTGGTTAAACGGTCGGTGTGGTGATCTAGGATCGGACACCCTCTCAGTTCGCCTCTATGCGAACTCCCGTGTCTTGCAGTTCTAATATTACGTTAGAAGCGATAAAGTCACAAACGGTAGGTAAATTGCCCGCGTAGCTCAGTGGATAGAGCGTCTGCCTCCGGAGCAGAAGGTCGAAGGTTCGATTCCTTTCGCGGGCACGTGAGTAAAAACCCAACATCTAAGCGCACTTATTTCGTGCGAAGAGTTACCGTATTTGGTGCCGCCATAGTATTTTTGCTGGTTTTACTCAGGCTCTTTGCGGGATTTCTAAGTTCAGAATCAACCCCGGTGGAAGCGGCGCCTATCCCAATACCAGTTGCCACCCCAGCTTTTGATTGCGCGGCAAGTACTCCACTACCTCAAAGTTTTATTGATTCCTGGGTCCTGGAGTTCGGCGCTCTTGACTTTAACACCACCATCATTGACCTCGTGGAAAACTGCGTTTATTCAATGGGTGAGCCTACGTCAGTGTTCCCAACTGCCTCAACTGGAAAACTTATTGTCGCAACGGGTGTTCTGGAATTAGTTGCTGGCGGCACGTTAGATTATGCGAGCGTTGAAAGTGATATGACCTTAATGATCACGCAGTCAGATAACAACGCTGCGGATCGATTATTTGTTGTGATTGGTCGCAATGACGCATTGATTTCCATTATTGAACGATATGGATTAACTGTCACTACGACAGGTGGCGCTTGGGGAACCGTACTTACTAATTCAGCTGATCAAGCAAATCTTTTAAACCAAGTAGTTGGTACGCAGGCCAGCTCATTACCTGAAGCGCAACGTGTAACCCTTCGGGACTTGCTGACAAAAGTAAATCCAGAGCAAGCATGGGGTGCTGGCAATGTCACTATTCCAGATTGGACTACCGCGGTAAAAAATGGTTGGTACTTATCAGTTCCAGGGGATAGGCCGCCAGAAGGACTTTGGCGCGTTAATACCTTGGGTTACGTCTGGGATCAAACATCTAAGCCACGTTGGATTTTTACGGGTTACTCAAATACTTGGGAAACCCAAGAGCGTGGGATCTCTGCCTGGAACGCAATATCAACGCAGCTTTCAAACACGCTTGCTATTCGCTAAGAAGCGTAAGGCTCCATTGCGGGACACAACGTTCCTGGCGCAACTAGTGGTTCGAAATGCCACCACTCATTTACATAGCGCCGACACAAACCATATTTGTAACCGTGTTTTTCCAGCCAAGCGGCTGACTGCCGAGCTTTAGGGCCATTAATTCCATAATTAATATCGATTGCTAGTCCCCATGGATGATTTGATTTCTCAGCCGGAAGCACCCACTTACTTGCTTTCGCTTTTGAGCCATGTTTTTTGACTGCTTGCTTGAAGAGATATTTCTGCCGATCAAGACTTCGGTAACCACTTGTTATGTTTAAGTCGTAGCCCTTTTTCTGGGCAGCGGCGCGCGCCACCAAAAAACGCGAGTTTAGTTGGGTTACTAATTTTGTTGGACGAGTCTCAGTTCTTACTAACGCCTGATTTCCAAGTGAGCGCTCCGATTTTCCGCATCTTCCTTCAGCGATGGCTCTAACTTTCCCAGAAGTTTTCTTGCCGCAGTAATCAATAATTGGTGCCTCAGTGGCGTTGACGGGAGCCGTGGGCGATAACAGCAAAAATGAGATTACGCAGATCGCTAATTTAAGCACCCTAGATCCCATGTTTTAGATTGTACTTGGCCCCAATCTTCGTCGAAACTAATCGTTAGAGTTTAATGGTGATTCAAGGTCGGGCGCTAGTCGAGTTAATCATCGCTAGCGTTGCCATAATTCTTATTCCCGGACCAAGCGTAATGTTTGTGATTGCTCGCGCGGTCGCTTGGGGAAGAGTAACTGCGGTGCTTACTGCACTCGGTAACGCAATTGGAATGCTGCTGCTTTCAGTTTTTATAGCGGTTGGACTTGGACCATTACTACAACGTTGGGAGTTGTTACTCGCGGGCGTGCAAATTTTTGGTGGGCTTTATCTAATTCATTTGGGCACAGCCGCGTATCGACATAGATACGAGCATGCAGATGACATGATCAAAGTTGAAGAGATCAAACCAAGTTACTTGCAGGTACTGAGACAGGGTTTCACCGTAGGGGCACTAAACCCCAAGGCATTAGTTTTCTTTTCTGCGATCTTTCCACAATTTGTCGACTCAGAAGTAGGTTCAATTACATTTCAACTTTTAGTATTTGGGTTAATCTTTGCGTTCCTGAGTTTCGCATTGGACGGTATTTGGGGCTTACTTGTTGGTTCAAGTAGGGATTGGTTTGTTACTTCAAAAAACCGATTGGTTGTGCTTCGCACCATCGGCGCAGCAGTAATTGCCACATTGGGAGTTGGCGTAATAATCCCTGTACTTTGGGGCACTTTGTTCTAATTCTTAGTGAATGAAGCCATCAGCAGTTGTGCGTTCCAAGACTTTACGAATGGCAGCAACGATTTGATCTGCTTCTGCTTCTGTCAAAATTAGTGGTGGTGACAGCACTAAGTTGTTGGCGCAATCGCGGACGATCACACCTTCTTCGCGGCGAATCACGTCAGGCAACATGGGCTGCAACATTGGCAGTGGTGTGCGACTTTCCTTGTCAGTTACAAGTTCCACGGCATGCATCATGCCAACGAATCGAACTTCACCAACGATTGGTAGCTCCAAAAGAGTGCGAAGACCTTCATGTAGGTATTGCCCGATTTTCTTGGAGCGCTCTAGTAATCCTTCACGCTCAATAATTTCAATATTTTTAAGTGCTACCGCCGCCGCCGTTGGGTGACCGTTATAGGTGTATCCCATTGGAAAGCCAAAGTCTTTTTCCAGCTCTGTTGCTACTGCGTCGGTAGTAAGGACTGCGCCAAGTGGAATGTATCCAGAGGAGATGCCTTTTGCAGTGATGATGATGTCTGGCTCAACATTGAAATGCTGGGCTGCAAACCATTCGCCCACACGACCATAGGCTGTTACAACTTCATCAAAGATTAATAAAATTCCATGCTTGCGCAAAACTTCCTGAACTCTGGTCCAGTAGCCATCTGGTGGAATCAACATGCCACCAACACCCATAATTGGTTCGCCAATCATGGCGGCAATCTTGTCTGCGCCAATTCGAGCAATAGTTTCTTCTAGTTCATTAATCAAAAAATCAGCGGGATCTTCGCCATTGAATAACTCTTGGCGATATGGCCACGGTGTTGTTAAGTGCGAAACGTGAGGCATGGTTGGACCAAAGCCCTCGTGATAAACCTCAAAGCCCGAAAGTGATCCACCACCGTACGCAATGCCATGGTAAGCACGCTCTCTTGCCAAAATCCAAGTGCGGTCAACGTCACCTTTACGGAAGTGAAAATAACGTGCCATTTTTATTGCAGCTTCGTTGCCTTCGGAACCACCACTAGTGAAGTACACGTGATTGATATTGTCTGGAGAAATTTCGACTAACTTTGCAGCAAGTTCGATTGCCTTGTCATTACTAAATTCCCAAAAACTCGTAAAGTATTCCAAAGTAGAAATCTGTTCGGCTGCAACTGCAGCAATTTCATCGCGACCATGACCAATCTGTGCCAGCCAAAGACCACCAGTACCATCAAGATATTCCTTGCCGTCGGTATCCCAGAGCGCGCAATCTTGACCACGATTCATAATTACTCGCTCAGTAGTTGAACTGGGCAGGTAAGGGTGAATTATGTGAGCCCGATCTATGTCGGCAAGTTCTTGCGTAGATCTATTTGTTTTTGACATTGGCTCTCCCCATTATTCGTATCGTATCCAGGTTGCCTTCAAACCAGTGTATTTATCAAGTGCATGTAGCGATAGATCTCGGCCAAATCCCGACTGTTTAAAGCCCCCAAACGGAATGTTCATTCCGAGCGCATCAACGGTATTTACCGAAACAGTGCCCGCATGCAAGGCATCGGATACCCGATGCGCCCGGCTCAAATTAGCAGTCCAAACTGAGGCAGCCAGACCATAGATACTGTCATTCGCTATAGATATTGCTTCAGCTTCAGTGACAAAAGGAATTATTGAAAGTACCGGACCAAAAATCTCATCGGTTGCAATCGAACTCGAAGTTGCTACGCCAGTAAAAATAGTCGGTTCTAAGTAGCAATCTGAACCGTCAATAGTTAACCGTGACCCGCCGTGACTTAATTTTGCAGAATTCTTCCCGCTTTCAATAAAGCCAGCAACTCTTCCAGCTTGGTTGCTATCAACAAGTGGCCCCATGGTGGTTGTTGGATCCAAGGGATTACCTAAAGTTATTTTTTTAGCTTGCGCAATTATTAGCTCCGTAAATTGTTCCGAAATACTTTGTTCGACTAATAGGCGCGAATTGGCTGAACAGACTTCACCTTGATTAAAGAAAATTGCCCGAGCTGCAAATTCTGCTGCCTCTTCAAGGTTGGCAGTATCGGCGAAAACTAAGTTTGGACTCTTGCCGCCACACTCAAGCCAGACCTGTTTCATATTTGATTCTCCGGAGTACTTCATAAAGTACTTACCAACTTGGGTCGATCCAGTGAAAGTCAAGACATCAATATCATTGTGTAATCCAACATCAGCGCCAGTTGTTTCGCCTTGCCCAGTCACTACATTTAAGGTGCCTTCGGGCATTCCAGCTTCTAATGCCAGCTCAGCTAATCGCAATGAAGATAGCGGAGACTGCTCGGCTGGCTTAAGTACCACAGTGTTGCCAGCAGCAAGTGCTGGAGCAAGTTTCCAAATCGCCATTTCAAGTGGATAGTTCCATGGCACTACCGCGCCAACTACGCCAAGTGGAACGCGCCGAACTAAGGCAACATTCCCCGGATCAGTTACTGGGATTTCGCCAGTAACTTTATCGATAGCTTCTGCGTAGAAATTTGATATTGCAGCTGACCCTGGGATGTCAATTGTTGTTGCATCTGAAATTGGTTTACCCATGTCCAAGACATCCAATAATGCAAGTTCGTCAGCGTTAGTAAGAATTAAATCTGAAAGTTTATGGAGTGCACCTTTTCTTGCACCGGGTGTCATTTTGGACCAACCGGCATCAAAAGCTTTCCGGGAACCTTCGACCGCTGAATTTACTTCCCGCTGGCCGCACTCAGAAACTTCAGTTAAAGATTTAGCCGTAACTGGACTTATGTTAGGAGAAGTTTTTTCAGTGGCAATGCGTTTGCCATTTATTACTGCGCGCCCATCAAAACTCAGGGCAGCAGCAGCACTTTCCAATTCCTGTCTTGATTTCATGATTTCCTCAACTCCCATACCGTCACTCAATCTTGCCACCATAAAACCCACCATTCAGGAGAACCAGTTGGATTATTAAGGGCGTGAATATTGTTTTACGTATTTCCGCAGATCTGGGTCACCCGCGATTTGAGCGAGCGTCATTGCCATTGCGGTGGCTGCATCAAGAACAGCTTGGTCTGCGTCCTTGGTAATGCAAGCTGCCGCAAATTCACGCTGATGATTAACGGCAGCGCCACTGTTTACCCCGATGTAAGGGTGGATACTTGCAATTACTTTTGAGATATTTCCTAAGTCAGTGCTCGCACGATTCATTTTGATTCGGGGATCACTATCATCAAATACTCGACCAATGGCTTGCGCATTTGCTTTGTAGATGTCGTTTAAATTGGGGTGATTTGTGAATTCCGAATACGGCGCGCTCTCATCATGAATTTCTAGCGTGCAACCAGTTGCAAGTGCGCCAGCTTCAAAACACTTGGCCACTCGTTCGAAAGTTTCTTCCATAAGTTTTGTCGAAGTGGCTCTGATGTACCAGCGGCCCTGCGTTACTTCGGGAATGGCGTTAGGCGCTTCGCCACCATGAGTCATTACACCGTGAACTCGAACTGTGCTGGGAAGTTGTTGCCTTAGTAAACCAATAGCAACCTGAGCAACTGTAAATGCATCCGCTGCGTTTATGCCTTGCTCTGGATATGCCGCAGCGTGCGATGCCTTACCCGAATATTTAACAGCAATATGGCGCACTGCAAATGGTTCAGCGAACGAAACATCAACGGGTCCAGGGTGTACCAGTGCTGCAATGTCGATGCCATCAAAGGCACCACGCTCAAGCATCACAATTTTCCCACCACCACCCTCTTCAGCTGGCGTTCCCAAAACTACGACTTTGATTTTTAATTCTTCCGCAACACTTGCAAGTGCTAGCGCAGCGCCAACTGAAGACGATGCAATTATGTTGTGGCCGCAGGCGTGCCCTAATCCAGGCAATGCGTCATACTCAGCGCAAAGTGCGACAGTGAAATCACCACTTCCAAACTCTGCGCGAAACGCTGTTGGTAATCCAGAGACTTGTTCGACAACATCGAATCCGTTATCCCGCAATACATTTGCAACTGCTGCTGCACTTTCAAACTCTTGCCAAGCGGTCTCTGGGTGCGCATGTAACCAGTGGCTCAATTGCAAAAGTGGCGCGTTTACCTTTGCTACTCGACTTTGAATTTTGCTATTTATTTCATTCATGATTACTCGTCTCCAGGAACGCCGTAAGAGGGTGCCATATTTGGATTTAACGCACGGGTTACATAGTCAACTGCTTGCGGGGCCCACACTTGATAAATTTCTCGCAGTTTTAAAATCGGATTCGGATCCCAATCAACTCGCAAATTTGTACTGGGCCAAGCAACATCCGTTGCAACTAATACTGCAGCAGAGTGAACGGGACCGGCCTCGCCACCAGCTGCTTGGCCAGCTTCAAGACAACATAGCAACCTATCGGCTAATTCTTTTTCATTGTTCGCATTAAATGAATCGACCATTGCCTGAATGACGCCATCGTTTGCCAGCATATTTCCAGCTGCCGCAACATTACGACTAGTTACCTCAGCAGTTATGCCAAGGGATTTTTCTCCAGAAAATACCGCAGCATAACCGGCACTATCTACAGCTGTTAACTGTCTAAATTCGCGATGCGTGGCAGTCGAACTAATGAAATCAAGGGCAACTTTTGCATCATGCCCACTTTCCAGTGCATCGAGAAGTGCAGGGCCAAGTCGTGGGTCAGTAACATTTTGGCTGGAAACTGCGCCAACACCCGCTCTAACGTTTGGGCAACGGGAACCAACGGCCGGACTGGAACTACTGATTGCAACACCAAATGCGCCAGTGCGTTCGCAGCGCGCAGCAATACTAATTGTCATAAGTAAGTATCAGTCGCGGGAATCTGGAATAACGGCAGTCACGTCAATTTCAACTAACCACTCTGGGCGCGCAAGTGCGGTAACCACAATCCCTGTTGAGACGTAGTGCACGCCCTTTAGCCACTTACCCATAACTTGGTAAACGGGTTCACGATAACGAATGTCCACAAGGTAGGTGGTGATCTTCGTAATGTCACCAAGTTCTGAACCAGATTCGTCCAGCAACATTTTGATGTTTGCCATAGCTTGTTCAGCTTGGGCAGCAACATCTCCGATTCCAACAGAGGCCCGAGTATCTAGATCCTGACCTATTTGCCCACGTAGGTAAATCGTGTTGCCTGCCACCACTGCTTGAGCTAAGTCATTATCCAGATTTTGCTCGGGATAAGTTTCCTTGGTATTAAAGGGCCTTATTCGCTTGTGTGTCATTTATATCCTTTGGTAATTAAAAGCAAGTACTTACGCCTTAACTCTTGCCTAAACGTTAGCGGTTATTGAACTGCTCTCGCAGTACCTTGATAAGTAAGGTAACTTCGTTGAATTTGAATCTGTTCCGAAACATATTTAGCGTCATGCCATACCCCCCAAATAAATGCTGATCCACGGCGCGACAACCATGGTTGGCCAAGGAAATATATTCCTGGCTCACTTGAAACCCCGCGCTGGTGTTGTGGTTTCCCAGCTTCTGTCAGCGCAGCATCAACTTGCAGCCAGCTGTAATCAACGGAGTAACCAGTGGCCCAAAGAATTGTTGTGATACCGGCAGCAACTAGATCAAGTTCCAAAATTGGGTTCAATGCTAACTCGGGCATGGGCCCAAGAATGTGAGCCTCTGGTTCCAATGGCAGGTCAAGTCCATTTCTAGCAACGAATGAATCTGCTTCTTTGAGAACTGATAGAAAATTAGTATCACCTCGTGCAATGTTGTTTTCGAGGTCTGAGGCAAATCCCATGACCCCATCGTTGAATGATTGCGTTAAACCAAGAAGCATAATTCCGTTTGCAGCCAAGTTTCGAAAGTCGACAGTTTTACCGCCATCTTTTCCACTGACTGCGATCGTGACATGCTCAGCTCCAGCTGGTGGGGTAGTGGCATCCCATTTACCAAGTACCCCAAGCCACCAAACATTGTCGCGTCCACGATATCTACGAGGTGGTCGATCGTGTTCACCTACGGATAAGTAAACCTGGCGACCGGAACCTTGAATGTCATCAGCAATCTGCACACCAGAAGATCCAGCGCCAACCACTAAAACATTCCCCGCTGGTAGTTGCTGCGGATTGTGGTAGTCACTTGAATGAAGCTGATGAAAGCTCGTACCGCTTGGAACGACAGGAGGGATGGCTGGTTTTTGAAAGGGACCAGTGGCTGCAACCACATATTTTGCAGCAATCGTGCCGGTTGTGGTTTCAACTGTGAATCCAGAATGCGCAGAATTTTTAGTAACGGACTTTACTTTGACACCAGATCTAATTGGCATTTCGAATTTTTCAGCGTAGGCAACGAAGTAAGCAACAACATCATCTTTGGCAACGAAGGCATCTGGATCGTAGCCAGAAAATTCCAAGTTAGGAAACCTATCGTGCCATGCTGGGCCATTTGCAACTAGTGAATCCCAGCGCTCTGTCCGCCAACGTTCTGCAATGCGATCGCGCTCTAAAACTATGTGAGGCACTCCAGCTGTAGTTAAGTGCTCACTCATTGCAATTCCAGCTTGTCCAGCGCCAACCACTACAACTTCGGTTTCCTCAACAAGCCTGGCTTGATTTGGCACTATTTCCTCCGGCACTAGGGGTTCTGCCCCAACTTTACTGCTGTCGCTATCGCTGGGTAACCCAGTAATAGCGACATTTACTGCCCAGAAGGAATAGATGTTTAAAAGAAAAAATGGGCCGCACCAATTGGTGCGGCCCATTTTTCAGTAGTTAGTTATCACTGACTATCTAGCCATGAAGTGAATACCTGGGTGTAAAGTCCCCGTGCTTCTTCGCCACAGTTTGGAACTGCACTAAGTAATGATGCGAATTCCGCTGGAACAATTACAGCAGGATCACCCTTAAGTTCATCACTCATTAAATCCGAAGTACCTAAAATGGCATTGTTGTAACCAGAGAAGTTACTTGCAGCTGCCATATTGGCTGGATCCATCAACCAGTTCATGAAGATCTTGGCATTATCCAAGTTGGGTGCACCAACTGGAATCGCCATGTGATCTGACCAGAAGTTTAGGCCTTCACTTGGGTAAATGAAGATGATGTCTGGATTTTCCATCTTCATGCGATGGGTATCACCATTCCAAGAGGTGCGAATGGACACCTGACCAGTAATCATGCGTTCGTTGCCACCATCGTTATCAATCACGTCTGGCTTAAATCCAGCAAGTAATTCTTCTGCAGCAATGTACTTTGCGGTATCTGTCGTGCAAAGATCCGTTGCTGGTACGCCAGTTGCGCGAAGCGCTGCCGAAACAATCTCTACTTGATCCTTCATAGCATTGACCTTGTCAAAGTTTCCAGTGAATAGATCTTTCCAAGATTTAATGTTTGCACACTCTGGCTCAAGCTTGGTATTGCAAGCGATACCGGTTGTGCCGTACATGTAAGGCGCGGTGTACTGGCGACCTGGATCAAAGTACACATCCATAAATTCTGGGGCTATAAATTTTCCATTAGGAAAGGATGCAACATCAACATTTTGCAATATGCCTAGTTCAATCATCTGCTGGACCATGTAATCCGAAGGCATGATGATGTCATAGCCAGTCGCACCAGACTGAAGTTTGGCAAGCAAAGTTTCATTGCTGTCAAAAGTGTCAAGAATAACTTCAATGCCTGTTTCAGCAGTGAATTTTTCCAGCAGTGCAGGATCGATGTAATCTGTCCAATTGTAAATATTCACCACTCCAGTGCCAGAAGTTGGGAATTCTCCTGCAGCAGCTGGGGCAGAAGGCGCATCTTGCGTGGCAGTAGTTTCGCCACCACAAGCGGAAAGGAATAACGCGCCGGCGGCCAACATGGCTGCATAAGACGCTTTACGTTTATTTTTTATAATCATGAGTCTCCTCTAGAGATTGGGACTTTATGTGTTTTTGCTTAACTAAAGAATGCCACACGAATTCGATGTTTTTGCTGAATATCTCTCAATTGATTCGCAAATAATCGCGTTTTGGATAACAGATACATAACAAGAGCCCCTCAGTTGCCTGCGGGGCTCTTGTTATTAGGCGTACCTAATGGGAATTGCTAGCCAATTATTGGCTGTCTTGCCATGTTGTGAACACCTGGGTGTAAAGTTCGCGAGCTTCTTCGCCACAGTTTGGAAGTGGTGAAAGAAGCGCAACTTTGTCAGCAGGTACTACTACAGCAGGGTCAGACTTTAGGGCATCATCCATAAATGCATCTGAACCCTTAATGCCATTGTCGTAACCTGAGAAGTTACTTGCAGTTCCAGCATTCTTAGGATCCATCAACCAGTTGATGAAGATCTTTGCGTTATCCAAGTTAGGCGCTCCAACAGGAACCACTAAATTATCAGCCCAAAGATTTAGACCCTCGGTTGGATAAATGAACTGAACATCCGGATTTTCAACGGTCATGCGGTGAGTTGAACCATTCCAAGCATGACGAACATTGCTTGTTCCAGCTGTAACTCGCTCAATACCGCCGTCTGATTCGATTACAGCTGGCTTAAATCCAGCAAGTAATTCTTCAGCAGCAATGTACTTTGCAGTGTCAGTTGTGCAGAGGTCATCCCCAGCTACACCTGTAGCGCGGAGCGCAGCAGATACAACTTCAACTTGATCCTTCAGGGAGTCCATTTTTGGAAGACCCGAGGTGAAGTAATCTTTCCAAGACTTTATGTTTTCGCAACCTGGTTCAGCAGCGAAGTTACATGCAATTCCGGTTGTACCGTAATGCCATGGAGCTGAGTAGCTTCGACCTGGATCCCAGTAAACATCAACTAAGTTGTCTTTGATGTTGCCAGCATTTGGAAAAGTATTTACTCCAATGTTTTGTAGCAGTCCAAGATCAACCATCTGGGCCACCATGTAGTCAGAAGGCACAAGTACGTCATAACCAACCGCGCCAGCCTGAATTTTTGCTAAAAGTGTTTCATTGCTGTCGAAAGTATCAAGAATTACTTCGATACCTGTTTCAGCAGTGAATGCTTTTAGTTGCTCTGGATCGATGTAATCGGTCCAGTTATATAGGTTTACTACGCCAGATCCTGATGTTGGAAATGCTCCCGCTTCAGCAGTTGCTGCCGCTTCGCCGCCACCGGCTGTGCTTTCGCCGCCGCATGCCGACAGTAGCAATGCACTTGCGGTAGCAAGCGCAGCCACATAGGAAGCGCGACGCTTCTTGTTGCTAACCATTCTTATCTCCTTTTTCGTTGGATCAAATACGATCCGATTAGCACGCTGCCCGAGAAGAGCAAAAGCAACGTGGAAATCGCATTGACTTCAGGCGTTACTGTTGAGCGGATCATGCCAAAAATGTAAACCGGCAATGTTGTGGCACCAGGGCCAGCAACAAAGAACGAGGTAATGAAGTCATCAATTGAAATAGCAAATGCCAATAATGCGCCTGCAAAAATCGCCGGGGCTAGCAAGGGAAGCGTGATTCTGCGCAAAATTTGTCTTTCATTCGCGCCAAGGTCGGACGCGGCTTCAAACGGCGCCATATCCAATTGACTTAAGCGCGCTCGAATTGGAAGCAGCGCAAATGGGATGCAGAACGCGGTGTGGGCAACCATCAAACCGATTTTTCCAAGTGGTACGCCAACTGCAATAAACAATCCAAGTGTGCCAACGGCTAAAACAATTTCAGCAATAATTAATGGCGCACCGATCAAGGCAATGGCCACAGCTTTGCCAGCTCGTTTCATTCGCAATAATCCAAGTGCGGCCATAACTGCCAAGGTGGTTGACAAAAGAGTTGCAACAAATCCAACTTGAAGTGAATTCTTCAGTGCGCGTTGAATATCATTATTCTCAAAGACCCTGAAGTACCATCTAACGGAAAAGCTCTCCCAAACTGCGCCAATTCGACTTGAATTAAAAGAATAAATAACTACATAAAGTAGTGGGCTGTACAGAAAGAAAAGTACGAACCAGGCAGTTGGATTAAACCCAGGAAAGTTTCGTAAATTTATAAGCTTGCGTCGCTTAGTTGTTGGCAACTTTGTGATCGTCATACTAATTCCACCTTGTCACCGCGGCGCTGGGAAATACCTTGAATGACTAAAACAAACAGCAGGGTCAACATAATCAATAACACTGCAAGTGCGCTACCAAATGGCCAATTTCGAGCTTGCCCAAAATTGTTCGCAATGACATTGGCAACCATGTTTGTCTTGCCACCACCGAGCATGTCTGATTGCAGGAATGAACCGAGTGCGGGAATGAAAACTAAAGCAATGCCAGAAATAACACCAGGTCTAATTGCTGGTAAAACTATTCTTCTAACAACAGTTAACTTCTTTGCGCCTAAGTCATATGCGGCTTCAGCTAAGCGAAAATCAAATCGTTCTGCCGAGGCATAAATTGGCAAAATCATAAATGGCAAGAATACGTAAATAAGTCCAAGGATCGTTGCTGGTGGTGAATAGAGAATGCTCCACTCAATATTAAATAATCCTAAAAATTTACCGATGGGTCCTTCATCAGCAATAATTTGACGCATTCCGTAAGTGCGAATCAAGATGCTAATCCAAAACGGCAAAGTTACCAGTGCTACTAATAAGGTTCGCTTGCGAGCATCGCGGGTCGCAATCCACATTGCAACGGGAATGGAAAGTACCAAGGTAACTATCGTCGTAATTAGTGAGTAAGAAAACGAGGTCCAAAGGACTTTAAGGTATCGAGTATCCAACGCGGTGGTGCCATCAAGTTTTTGCTGGATAAAAAGCGCCTGGTAGTTCTCAGTAGTGAATACCCATTTCACGCCAGTGCCTTGAGACGGTTTTTCCAGAAATGAATAAACCACGATTATCAGTAGGGGGATACCAATTGCAAAGGCTAAAAAGATGATTGGCAAGTATGCCAATTTAGGCGATGCTTGCCCAGGCCTAGCTCGCTTACTTTTGGACTTTGAGCCTGACTTCGGCGCCGCGGTTGCTGCGGTCATGAAGCCACCGTGCGGGCAGCTCGATGTTCTGGATTCAAAGCAACTTGGCTGCCTTGCGCTGGAATCGAAGTGCCATAAGAGGCGAGCGAAGCAATAACTTCAATATCACCGACTGTGACATGAACTCGCACTGAATCGCCCGTGAAAATTACATCTCGAACAGTGCCGCTAATCAGTCCATCACTTGCAAGCACTAAATCTTCTGGTCGGATTGCAACAGTGACTTGACCAGATTCTGGAATGAAGCTGTCGTCTGCAAGTTGAGATATTGGCAACAGATTGCCGCCTGGAAGTTCAATACCACCTGCAACTATTGTTCCTTCAATCAAATTAGTTTCGCCGATAAAGTCTGCAACGTACGCATTGATAGGTCGGCGATAAACGTTAACTGGTGAGTCTAGTTGAACAATTTTTCCCTGACTAAATACGGCAATACGATCACCCATTGACATGGCCTCTTCTTGATCGTGCGTTACGAAAACGAAAGTAATTCCCGTTTCGCGCTGCAGGCGCTTTAATTCAACTTGCATTCCACGACGTAACTTCAAGTCAAGTGCTGAAAGTGGTTCATCAAGTAGCAGAACTTTTGGCTTCTTAGCAAGCGCGCGTGCTAGGGCAACGCGCTGCTGTTGACCACCAGAAAGTTGCGAAGGTAAACGATTCTCGTATCCAGAAAGCTTTACTTGTTCGAGCGCTTCAACTACGCGCTTGGCAACTTCGTCTTTTTCTATCTTTTCCATTTCCAAGCCAAATGCAATATTTTCGCCAACAGTCATATGTGGAAACAGCGCGTATGACTGGAAAACTGTGTTAACGGGACGCTCATATGGTGGCTTGTCGTCAATGCGATCACCAAGCAAAATTATTTCGCCACTATCTGGATATTCAAGTCCGGCAATGCTGCGCAGTAAGGTAGTTTTGCCACAGCCCGATGGGCCCAACAAGATGAAAAATTCGCCAGCTGCAATATCCAAAGAGACATCATCAAGGGCGCGTACTTCGCCGCCTTCGGGTGTTGGATAAACCTTTACGATGTTTCGAATCTCGAGATATTTTTCGCTCAAAGCTACCTACCTTTATCTGGCCGTATTGACAGTGCACAAAGAGTCTATAAATAACGAACTTACCGCCAAAAGGGACCTATGTAAGCAATTTAGACAATGTCACAATTTGCTAACGCTCAGGTGAACTCGGATCGCTATAGCCGGGGCCTGGCGGGTGAAAACTTCATAACATCTCGGGATACCGCTCGGCCAGAAATCATGTCCGCGACAAATTTTCCAGTTCCTGGCGCCATCATTAATCCCAACATCCCGTGCCCCGTTGCCGCAATAACCCGCGGAGCTTTTGGAAGTGGGCCAATGTATGGCATGCCATCTGGGCTAGCAGGACGTAATCCAGCTAGTTCGTTTTTGACTTCAAATTTTTCTGGCAGATTCAATGCTTGCCTGGCTGTAGCGATCAATTTATCTGTTGCTTTTGTGTTAACCGACATGTCGTTTGCGGATGTCAAAGCAAATCCAGTGCTCATTCGAAATCCCCAATCCATGGGATTCGTGGCAATGCGCTGATCGGCCAACATCAAAGTTCGACTTGGCATATTTGCAACACCTGGCAAAGTAACTGACTGACCTTTTGCTGGCATGATCGGAAGATTTTCACCGATCGTTTTTGCTAATTCACGTGACCAAACTCCAGCAGCAAGTACCACGTAATCACTAATCCAAGAATCCGTCGAGGTAGTTACCGTGACATTGCGATTGGTTGAACTAATTCCAGTTACTTTTTCGTCACGAAAAGTAACGCCAAGTGCTTCGCAATTGCGTCGGTACACATCAACAAGCTTTGCGGGATCTAAACCAAAGTCAGAGCTGAACTCCACAACTGCCTTAACTGTGTCTTTTAGAATTGGCTCACTGTCCAAACTCGTTTGTAAATCGAGTTGCTTGGCATCAACACCAAACTTTGTTACCAGGTCTACTTCATGCTCAGCATCTGCTTCTGCATTTTCTGATGTGTATACGTACCACTGAGGTTGGTTAGTTCGCTTCAAGTCTGTAGTTTCAGTGAGATTTTCGATAACGGCCATGCTGGTGTCAAGTAATTCTTTTAATGCGGGAGCACAATTATCAACGTGCGCATCAGTACAAGAGCGCGCAAACTTCAGCGTCCATGGTGCAACGAGCGGGCCAGCGCCCGGTGTAATTGAAAATGCCCCAGTGCGACCAACTAAGTTTTGAAAACCAGTTTTAACCATTCCTGGTGCAGCGAAAGGAATGATGTGGCTTGGACTAATCCAGCCAGCGTTTGCCAATGATGTGCCATAACTTGAGCCACCAGTTTCGACAACGATTACAGATGCGCCATCTTTAGCAAGTTCCCAGGCACAGGCAAGGCCTACTATGCCACCACCAATTACAGTTACATTTTTTTGCGAACTACTCATAGAACAAGAATAGGGAGTATTTGATTTTTTCGTGTGGCGAGTAACTGATTACAAATTGCCGGTGGGTGGGTTAAAGGAAACTAACTTCTTCAAATTGACCATCGTAGGCTGGGGCAGAATTCACCCAAACCTGCTTGGAGTTGGTATCGCCAACTAAGCCCATGAATGAGTACATGTCCTCACGCCAGCGGCCCAGAGTTATACAGACCCCAGACTCCTTATCGAGTAGAGCATTTTTTATATCCGCCACACTTAATAAGTTGGCACGCGAATCTTCAATTGCCTTCATGCGGGCATAGGACCCTTCGCTTCCGGTGTATTCCCGAGTAAAAGCATGGTTAGTGTGCACTGAGACTTCAGGATGCGTTGCCACGTCCATCACTTGATCAGCTGCTGCCTCAACCATAAATAAATCTTTTGCATCTAAGACCGTGTAATTTTGGCCGACTGCGTGCGGAATTTCTCGAATGTAGGCAATCGCATCTGCGGCAGTTGGTTGATGTAAGGCGCCGCGAGTAACAAAATCAACCGGCATCCCTGTCATATTTATTGCCAGGTCTAATGCATTAACGACAACAATCACACCGTTTGAGTTCATACCCATAGTTGCAAGTGACCCAGGATAAGTCGCTGCAATTACTCCAAGTCCAGATTCATCTTTAACATTTAAAACAGTCTGCAGGCCGTTAGTCCAATCAGGTAAATCCATATTTTGGCCAGCAGCTCGAGATCCACTTCTTGTGATTGCAACTGCAGTGCAACCCATTCCACCAGTTAGCGCCCAAGATTCATCTAACATCGAAAGCGCAGCAACTTGGTACCAAGGCATGTTTGCTGCTTGTGCCATGGCTTCAAGTTCAGCAAGTAAATCTGGGCAATATCTCTCCGCGCTTTCCCAGCCGCCAACTTCGGTTAGTCGGTGCGCTAGATCTTCGGCATCCACGTCATTTTTACTGAAATGAAATACCCAGCGATTCCAGGCAACCTGCAGTAAGTCAGAAAGTTGCTCACCGATTGCCGCGCCACGTTGGGCACCTGAACCAGAGGCAGTGACTAGGTTTAGCGCCATCAAAACTCCTAAAGCAAATAGGTGCGGGTAAGCGTCGCTGCGTTTTGTGGCTGTTGCGTTAAATGCTGACCATCAAACGTTACGACATGACCAGTGGGGTCTACATGCACTTCGCCAAGAATTCCATGTCGAATCATTTGAGAACTTGTAATTGTCCGGGTATTTCGAACAGCCACATTCTTGCGCCGGCCATTTGGGGCAGTAAAGGCACTATTAGTAAATTGCACAGCTAAGTCCTCGGCCGTAACTCCAAAAGCTCCAAATTGCGGCCCAATTAGAAGTGGTTGCGCGTTAGTTACTGTTGCTCCCGGATCCCCAACAACGCCCCAAGCGGGTAGGCCATTTTTAATAATCATGTTGGGCTTTGAGGCGAACGAGGAATATGGCCACAACACTAAGTCTGCGAGTAGGCCAATTTGGATTGACCCAATTTCATGTGACAAGCCGTGCACTAAAGCTGGATTGATAGTGATCTTTGCAACGTGGCGAAGAACGCGCTCATTGTCGGTTACAACTTCATTTGCAGCGACGCTGCCATCCAAAATTGATTCATCAGCAAACATGCTTGCCATTGCAAAAGTTTTACGCCAAGTGTCATCAACACGGCCCATACCAAGTGCGTCCGATGAAGTAACGGGAATTACTCCCATATCATGCAATCGATTTTCGGCAGCCATAGTTGCATTGCGCACTCGGTTACGCGCCATTTGAACATCACTTGGCAACTCCGGATTCATACCGTGCGCAGAAATAATCATTGCAACATGTTCATCTGCAGCATTCACGCCGTATGCAAGTGTTGGATTAGTAGATGATGCCAATATGTTTTCCCGACCAGCAAGCTGCAAAACATCTGGAGTGTGACCACCACCGCAACCTTCGACATGGAAGGCATGTACTGCGCGACCCGCAATAACTTTGATCGTGTCAGCCACACTTAACATTTCATTTAAACCATCTGAATGAAGTGCAACTGCCACATCATATTCATCAGCAAACGTTAATGCGGTATCGATAGTTCTTGGATGCGCGCCAGTGTCCTCGTGGATTTTGAAACCACAAACTCCGCCAGCAATGGCTTCGTGAAGTGGCGCATTAGTAGAGCCTGCTGCGCGACCTAAGATCCCAACGTTTAGTGGCCAGGCACCATACATATTGCGAGCATGCTCAAGTGCCCACTTAGAGCCAACGCCAACTCCCCAGAACGGACCAAATTCTTGGGTAATTATCGTTGTTACTCCGCTAGATAAAGCAGCATCACAAACTCGGGGAGACATGGCATGAACATGAGTGTCAATGCCGCCTGCAGTAGCAATTAGTCCTTCGCCAGGGATGACAATACTGCCGCTTCCTACGACTACATCAATGTCATCCATGGTGTCTGGATTCCCGGCGCGCCCGATTGCGACAATCCTGCCATTACGAATTCCAATTGAACTTACGCGGATTCCTAAAATTGCATCAATTATCAGAACATTTGTTATGACCACATCGCACGACTCAGTAGTTGCGACAGATCGCATCCCAATACCGTCGCGCAAATTTTTACCAAAACCAATTTGTACTTCGTTGCCAATTTCGCGATCATCTGCTTCAACGCGAACAACTAGCTGAGTATCTCCCAAGCGCACAAAGTCACCCCTGCGTGCTCCGTGTACTGCAATATCTTGTTGACTTTCGATTAATTCTTGTTTATTCATTTTTCTCACCCAAGTAACCAAGTGTTCTAGCTCGCTCCATAGCGCGTTCTTTCATGCCAGGTTCATCTAATGGACCGTCTACTAATCCAGCAAAGCCAATTAAAACTCGATCTCCTGTTATTGGAACCAATTGCACAGTGACGCTGTCTCCTGATGGAAAGTCGATGTGTTCACCAGCCCTAATGTCAAGATGCATGCCGTAAGTCGCCTCACGATCAAAAGACAAATGCGGGTTTACTTCAAAGAAATGCATATGTGTTGTAACAGAAATTTGAATTGCTGCGTTATTGTGCACTGAAATCGTCACAGCTCCACTTTTAACATGAGGCAAAATTGGTTCAAGTCGAGTTACTTGACCGGGAGCTTCGGAATCAGATGTTTCATAATCCACCACAACTAAGCGACGACCATCATCGAATACGGCTTCAACTGCGACTCCGCGCAACATCGAACCAATGCCAGGAAGAAGTTCGTTATTCGATATCGCAGTAAGCCCAGCCGCTAAAGCCTGGGCATGGGAATTACCATCGCGCGCGGACTCAATTACGGTATGAGAAATAAGAGCTATGGCTTCTGGTTTATTTAGTCTGACGCCACGAGCCCGACGAGCTTGAGCTAATTGGGCAACATTAAAAATCAGCAGCCGATCCTGCTCCGAGGGAGTCAGTTCCATAGTGATTCAGTATTTATGATTACTTGCGCGTTAACCATGTACTCGAACGCCACCCAACCAAGTACCAATAACTTTTGCTTTGCGCACCGCCATGGGCTCTAACGAATGTATGTCGCTATCTAGCATTGCAATGTCAGCACGTTTTCCAATTGCCAAGTCGCCCCATAAATGTTCTTCGCCCGCTTGAACTGCTGAGCCCATGGTGTAAGCCGTCAATGCTTCATCCAAAGTTAATCGTTCCTTTGGTACCCAGCCCTCTGGTGGTTTAGCTTCGTCAGTCTGGCGTGTGATTGCCACGCCAATGCCCTCCATGGGAACTGGCGAAGTTACTGGCCAATCGGAGCCAAAGGAAATCTTCGTACCGCTATGTAAAAGAGTTGCAATCGGATATTGACGATCTGCGCGCTCTTGACCAAGTCTTGGAATAGTCAATACGACTTGTTCATTTGCTAACTGTGCCCACAGTGGTTCAAAGTTTGCAATCACATCGAGCTCTTTAAATCGAGGTAAATCTGAAATCGCAATTAGCTGTGAGTGCGCAATTACCGGATTGATTATATCCTTATGAATTTTGCGCGCTTCCTCAATCGCATCGAGAGCATTTCGGATGCCAGCATCGCCGATCGCATGAATGTGTGGCTGGAATCCTCGCTTAACTGCCTCACATACCGCTTCAATTAATTCTTCGCGGCGCCAGTTTGGAATACCTTTATTTGGACAGTCACAATAATCTTCTAGAACTGCAGCGGTACCACCCTCAAGAATTCCATCTGCAAAAAATTTAATCGTATTTCCAGTTAGTAAATCAGGGGCTTCAACTAGAAGCCGATCACGATTCTTTGAAAAACTATCAATTTTGGTTTTCCAGATACCTTCGGGCTCGGCAAACCAAGCAAGGTTGGCACGGAATTTAAGGGCACCAGATTTTGCTGCAAGAAGCCAAGTGTCTAATGTGTCATCTTCAACCCAAGCGTCTTGCGCCCACGTAACACCGCACGCCGAATATGCGGCGGATGCAGCGAGAGCTGCTTTGTTTCTTTGCTCATTGTCTAGTGGTGGCAGCAAGTTGTAAACCATTGACCAAGCGCCCCATTCGCGCAATGTTCCGATAGGTGTGCCATCTTCACGATGTGGAATCTCGCCATCTGGAGGTTGCGGAGTCTCACTCGTTATCCCAGCAAGTTCCATTGCCTTGGTGTTAACCCAAGCAGTGTGGTAATCCATCGCGCGTAAGACCACTGGTCGGTCTGGAACAATTTCATCCAGCCACTTCGCATCGAAGATTCCCATGGGAGCCAAACTTGGATCGTAACCTTCGCCGCGCACCCATTTCGCATCCGGATTTTCATCCGCCCATTTTTTTACGGCATCAAGTAGTTCATCAAGTTTTTCTGGACCTCGCACGGGGGCAAACAATGTTTCGATGCCACCAAAAATTGGATGAGCGTGTCCATCACCAAAACCAGGAAGCAGAGTTGATCCTTTTAGATCTATCGTTTCGTTCGCTTGCAAAGCCATAGCTTCCTCGCCATGGGCAACAATTACTCCATCAGTGGCTGCAATCGCATGGCTAGTTTGATTCTGATCAATCCATACTCTGCCGTTATGCCAAACCGTAGTTGTCATTTATTTTCTCCCTGATTTTCTTGCGAATTACTCTCTATGTATATAGACAACTTTATAGTCGATGCCGGAACCAACAACTAAAACCCTTATTTCTAGTAATCCTTGGATTGGATACAATCAGAGGCATGGGTGCGTTAGATGGATTAGTCGTGGCAGATTTCACGCGAGTGTTAGCTGGCCCTTATGCAACTATGTTGCTCGGCGATATGGGCGCGACCGTGATTAAAGTTGAGCGACCTGAGGTGGGCGATGATACGCGCCACTGGGGTCCACCATTTGATGAAGCTGGACGCGCCACTTATTTTGAAGCCATAAATCGGAACAAGACTTCAGTAGCAATGGATATGACAGACGCTGCAGGCTTAGCCGAAGCTCAAGAACTGATCAAGCGAGCAGATATTGTGATTCACAACTTTCCGCCGAACAATAGTCGAAAGTTTGGGCTGGACTACGAATCCGTAAAAAGTTTGAAAGCAGATGTTATTCATTGCTCCATTACAGGATTTGGTTCGGGCGCTGGGGCAACCATGCCTGGATATGATTTGTTAGTCCAAGCAATGGGCGGACTGATGAGTGTTACTGGGCCTGCGCCAGGTCAGCCAACGAAAGTTGGCGTTGCTCTAGTGGACGTAATAACTGGAATGCACGCAACAATCGGAATTCTTGCGGCGCTTAATCATCGCAATTTAACTGGCGAAGGCCAAGAAATCGAAGTGAACTTACTGTCTTCGCTTTTATCCGCGATGGTAAATCAAGCAAGCTCATTCGTAAGTGGTGGAGTTGTTCCAGGAATTTTAGGAAATGCTCATCCATCCATTAGTCCTTACGAGGTTTATCAAACTTCAGATCGGCCGATAGTAGTTGCAGTTGGCAACGATGGTCAGTTTGTTAAGTTATGTGATGAATTGGGAATTCCAGCTGTTGGTGCAGATAAAAGATTTATAAGTAATCCTGATCGAGTATCAAATCGCATCGAATTAAATGAACTTTTAGTAACGCAGTTTTCCAAGCAGGGCGCTGATCATTGGTGGAAAGCGCTGTCCGCAGCGGGAGTTCCTTGTGGGCCGATTAATGCAATTGATGATGCCTTTGAATTAGCAACTTCTCTAGAGCTCAATCCAATTATCACAATTGAGCAAGATGGTGAATTGCGTCGCCAAATTGCAAATCCAATTACTTTTTCCAAAACCCCCGTTCGTTATGACGTAGCCCCGCCAAGTTTGGACGAAGCATGAGTGAATCAGTTACAGCGCAAGAGGGTGTTCTGCGAGAGTTACGTTTGCAGATCGCTTCTGGAAAACTTAGCCCTGGCCAGCAAGTCATTCAAGATTCACTTGCTGCAAGTCTTGGTGTTAGCAGGGTGCCATTACGCGAAGCCCTTAAAGTTCTGGAAGGTGAAGGTCAAGTTACCTACCATCCGCATCGTGGATATTTTGTTGCTGACTTGAGCGTTGCTGACTTGGTTGAGGTTTATAGAATTCGCTCAATCCTGGAAGATGAAGCGCTGCGAGTTGGGGTGCCTTTGCTAACCGATGATGACATCGAATATTTAGAAGATATCTTGGTGGATGTTGAGGCCGCCGCTAAAACTGGCAACGTCACTGCTGTGACAGCAGCGAATCGACGCTTCCATTTTGCAATTTTTGAGGCGAGCAACATGCCTCGGTTAGTTCGCATGATTCGTAATCAATGGGATGCAACTGATGCGTACCGCGGCGTTTACTTTGCGACTCCAGCGAACTTGGCACACATGAATACTGAACACCGCTCTATGATTTCTGCGCTGGTGGCTCGCGATGTGGAAACCGCAATTGCGCAACAAGCTGTCCATCGCGAAAACTCAGTGACAGTTGTTAGTCAGGCAATCAATAAATCTTGAGCCGAGTTAGGCGAGGGGATTTCCTTATTTTGCAAGGGTTTGGCTATTCTTAGTTGGTATGACCCCGCAGGAATTAGCCGATCACATTAGATCCGCAGTTCTGGCTGCCATAACGACTGGTCAACTGGAGCTTTCCGAATCAGAGATACCTGCTGAAATCGTTGTGGAACGTCCAAAAAATCTTGATCATGGGGATTGGGCAACTAACATTGCCATGCAATTGGGTAAAAAAGCGGGCCTTAATCCGCGCGCAGCTGCCGAAATTTTGCAACCCTTTTTGTCCAAACTTCCGGGCGTTGATGAAGTTGAGATCGCCGGACCTGGGTTTATCAATCTTCGACTTTCCGCTGCAAGCCAAGGGGAATTAGTCCTAGATGTCATTGCCAAAGGTAACGCTTTTGGTCGAGGCACCAAACTTGTTGGTAAAAAAATAAATGTGGAATTTATTTCTGCAAATCCAACTGGTCCGCTGCACTTGGGCCACACCAGATGGGCTGCAGTTGGCGATGCAATTGCTCGAGTACTAGAAGCAGAAGGCGCACAGTCATCACGAGAGTTTTATGTAAATGACTTAGGTGTCCAGATGGATAAGTTTGGCGCATCAGTTAAGGCCGCGGCACTTGGCGAGACTATTCCAGAAGACGGTTATCACGGTTCCTACATTCCAGAATTAGCAAAACAAGTGGTCTCCGAAAATCCAGAAATTATTAATTTGCCAGAACCAGATCGAAGCGATGCCTTTCGTGATGCGGCCTATGCATTGCAGTTAGCAGATCAAAAACGAGTACTTGATAATTTCAACACTCACTTTGATGTTTGGTATTCAGAAAAGTCCCTTCACACCTCGGGCGCAGTTGAGCGAGGATTTGAAAAACTTAAATCCCAAGGCCACATGTTTACAGATGGTGGCGCCACTTGGCTTAGAACAAGCGAATTTGATGACGACAAAGATCGAGTGCTCATTAAAGCCGATGGCGCATTAACTTACTTTGCTTCGGATACTGCTTATTATGTGGACAAACGTAATCGTGGCTTCGACTTATGCATTTACTTGCTTGGCGCTGATCATCATGGATATGTAAATCGGTTACGAGCAGTTGCAGCTTGCGCGGGTGATAACCCTGATGAAAATATTCAAATTTTAATTGGCCAGATGGTCAAGATGCTTAAAAACGGTGAAGAAGTGCGGTTATCAAAGCGCGCTGGAAACATTATCACTTTGGAAGATTTAGTAGATGAAGTTGGCGTAGATGCTGCTCGTTATTCCTTGATTCGATATCCAGTGGAGTCACCACTGGTTTTAGATTTAGATTTGTTGGTATCAAGTACAAACGACAATCCGGTTTATTATGTGCAATACGCTCATGCCCGCATCGCATCAGTTATTCGAAATGCTGCTGAACTTGGATTAATACCTGCGCCAACTTCGCAATGGGACGAGACAACTTTTGATCCTTCGCAACTTACTGATGACCGTGAAGGTGCCCTGCTTGGGTTATTGGCCGACTATCCTCGGGTCGTTGCTTCTGCCGCAGAACTTCGCGAGCCTCACCGAATAGCAAGGTATATCGAAGAAGTTGCCACTAGTTACCACTCGTTCTATGCCTCTTGTCGAGTGCTGCCACAAGGTGATGAGCCCGTTACTGCACTGAACATTGCCCGACTATGGCTTTGTGGAGCTACCCGTCAAGTTATTTTTAATGGTTTGGAATTGCTAGGTGTAAGTGCACCCGAGAGAATGTGACTATGTCTGGGCAACTTAATCCACAAATCTGGCCCGCTTCAGCAACGCGCAATTCAGCCGGCGAAATTACCATTGCTGGTTTATCAGTAACGCATATTGCTAAAGAGTATGGCACTCCAGTTTTTGTCTTTGATGAAGCTGATGTGCGTAAGCGTGCCCGGGACTATGTAACTGCATTCACGGTTGATGACATTGCGACTACTGTGCACTACGCAGCTAAAGCATTTATTACAACCAAGATTGCCCAATGGGTGCATCAAGAGGGACTTGGCATAGATGTCTCTAGTGCTGGTGAACTTGAAGTTGCGCTTCGCGCTGGAGTAGATCCAATTCACATCATCATGCATGGAAACAATAAGAGCGTAAGTGATCTTGAGCGCGCTGTTGAAGTAGGCGTAGGTCGAGTGGTTATTGATAGTTTGATTGAAATTGAAAGATTAAATGCCATTGCAGCTCGAGTTGGGATAGTTCAGCAAGTATTGCTTCGGCTTACCGTCGGGGTAGAAGCCCATACTCATGAAGCAATTTCAACTGCACATGAAGATCAAAAGTTTGGTCTCTCTGTTGCCTCTGGTATGGCTATGGCAGCAGTAGAAAGTGTTTTGGCTTGTGATGCGTTGTCACTCGCTGGTCTGCACTCACACATCGGTTCACAAATATTTGATGCCACTGGATTTGAGTTAGCGACTCATCGAGTTGTTGATTTTGCAGCTCAGATTCGTGACTTGCACGGGATCGCCGTAAGTGAGTTAAATGTTGGTGGTGGAATGGGCATTGCTTACGTTGATGGAGATGATCCGTTAGACGTATTTGAAATGGCAAAGTCCATATTGGATATTGTTCGCACGCAATGCGCGCGAGTTAAGTTGCCAATTCCACATGTAAGCGTCGAACCAGGGCGAGCAATAATTGGAAATCCGGGGATCACAGTTTATGAAGTTGGAACCGTGAAGCCAGTAGTTCTTGATAGCGGAGCAGTTCGGCATTACATTTCGGTTGACGGTGGCATGAGCGATAACATTCGTACCGCGTTATATGACGCAGAATATTGCGCAACGGTGGCTAATCGAACCCCTGGTGAGCTGCAGGTAATTTCTCGAGTTGTTGGAAAACATTGCGAAACTGGAGATATCGTTGTCCGAGACATCGATCTAGCTGCTGATATTCGGCCCGGAGATTTGTTGGCTGTTGCTGCTACTGGCGCGTATTGCAGATCCATGGCGAGCAACTACAACCACATTCCTCGCCCAGCAGTAATAAGCGTTGCTGATGGCCTGTCCCAAGTATTACTTCGCCGGGAATCACTAGCGGATGTACTTGCAACGGACCCAGGCATTAATTAGTTCCGCTCCAGCCACTTATTTGGCTAGATTCCGCGCTTTCTGCCAGACTTAGAGGGCTTTGCTAAGGCTAACTAAGCCACTTGTTAAGGCACTGTATTAATACTGTATTAATGAGGAGAGAAAATGGGTTCCCCAATAACTGTTGCACTACTCGGTGGTGGAACCGTAGGGGCCAGCGTTGCTCACTTACTTTCCGAAAGTTCCGCTGATTTAACGGCGCGTATTGGCAGTGAGCTGAAATTAATCGGTGTAGCGGTTCAAGACATCTCCAAATCTCGACCTGGCGTTGATCCAAGCCTGTTAACTACTGACGCTGCAGCCCTTGCTGCCTCTGGCGCAGATATTGTGATTGAGGTAATTGGCGGCATCGAGCCAGCCAAAACTCTGATCGAGTCTGCAATTGCTCATGGCTCATCCGTTGTTACTGCTAACAAGGCATTGCTTGCTGCGAATGGCGCACACCTTCACAAATTAGCGGAAGATGCGGGCGTCGACTTGTATTACGAAGGCGCAGTAGCAGGAGCAATTCCATTGCTTCGCCCGTTACGTGAATCTTTGTCTGGCGATAAAGTAACAAAAATTCTTGGAATCGTGAATGGAACAACAAACTTTATTTTAAGCAAAATGTATAACGATGGCGCCGCCTATGAAACCGTACTCAAAGAAGCGCAAGATTTGGGTTACGCCGAATCTGACCCAACTGCCGATGTTGAAGGATTTGATAGCGCAGCTAAAGCTGCAATCCTTGCCGGCCTAGCTTTCCATACAAACGTCACTGCTGAAGATGTTTACCGCGAGGGCATGACTAAAGTAACGGCCGATGACATTGCTGCTGCAAAGTCACTTGGATATGTCATTAAGTTGCTTGCAATTGCGGAATTAACTGATGATGAAAAAGGCGTTATCGTTCGAGTGCATCCTTCGATGATTCCCGTTACTCACCCGCTTGCAAGTGTGCGAGATGCCTTTAATGCCGTTTTTGTTGAAGCACAATCTGCTGGCGAAGTTATGTTTTATGGTCGTGGCGCAGGCGGCGCTCCTACTGCAAGTTCGATAGTTGGCGATATTGTTGCTGCTGCTCGAAATCGTTTAGCTGGCTCACTTGGACCAGCGCAAAGTATTTATGCCGATTTACAGCTGCGTCCAATTGGTGAGGCAAAAACTTCTTATTACTTGAACTTAAAAGTTGCCGATGAACCAGGTGTGCTTGCTGCAATCTCTAATGAATTTGCAAAGCATGATGTTTCGATTCAGGCAGTTCGACAAGATGGCGAAGGCGACGACGCTAGTTTGATCATTCGAACCCACCAGGCGCCAGAATCTAGATTGCGCGCGACCGTGGATGCATTGGAAAACATGAAAGCTGTACGCAAGGTACTTGGTGTGATGCGAGTCGAAGGTGCGGGCGCTTAATAATGGCTCACATTTGGCGCGGAGTTATCGAGGAGTATCGGGATCGTTTACCCATTTCCCCAAATGACATCGTGATTTCGTTGGGCGAAGGCGGGACACCACTTGTTTATGCCTGCACTTTGTCCGAAGAAACTGGCGCCAAGGTTTACCTAAAAGTTGAAGGCATGAATCCAACTGGATCTTTTAAAGATCGTGGGATGACAATGGCAATAACAGATGCTGCTCGAAATGGCGCATCTGCTGTAGTTTGCGCATCGACAGGAAATACCAGTGCATCAGCGTCGGCTTATGCAACAAAAGCTGGGATGAAATGCGCGGTGTTAGTTCCCCAAGGAAAAATTGCGATGGGCAAGCTAGCCCAAGCAGTAATTCATGGCGCAACCATTCTTCAAGTTGATGGAAATTTTGATGATTGCTTGGACATAGCGCGAGGACTTGGTCAGGATTACCCAATTGCCTTAGTAAATTCAGTTAACCCAACCAGGCTGCAGGGTCAAAAAACTGCATCGTTTGAAATCGTTGACGCTCTTGGTGATGCCCCTGATATTCATTGCTTGCCAGTTGGAAATGCTGGAAATATATCGGCGTATTGGATGGGCTATACGGAGTATTACCAAGACAAGATTTCTACCAAGCGCCCACAAATGTGGGGCTTCCAAGCAGCAGGAGCTGCCCCATTTGTAGCTGGTCATCCAATTGCAAAGCCAGAGACTATTGCAACTGCAATTCGCATTGGTAAACCAGCATCTTGGGATTTAGCGATTGCAGCCCGTGATGATTCGGGCGGCCTAATCGACGCTGTTACTGACGAACAGATTCTGCAGGCCTACCGAATGCTCGCTGATAAAGAAGGATTCTTTGTGGAGCCATCAAGCGCCGCATCGGTTGCTGGACTTTTACAGCAAGCCCAGCGCGGTTTAGTTGATAGTGGTTCAACAATTGTGTGCACCGTAACCGGTAATGGTTTAAAAGATACGCAATGGGCATTAGAAGATGCCCGAGATCCAGTTCTGATTCCAGCGGATGTAAAAGCTGCTGCTGCTGTATTAGGCCTTGCCTAATGTCACGCAAAGTTTCGGTATCAGTTCCGGCAACGAGCGCGAATCTTGGCCCAGGTTATGACGCGTTTGGCTTAGCTCTAGAAATACGAGATTTCGTAACTGCAACTTTCACTGATGACAATAAAGTGACGGTAGACATTATTGGTCAAGGTGCTGGCGAGCTACCAAAAGATGCGACACATTTAATTGCAAAGACAATCATTGACGCATGTAAAGCGTTTGGTACGGAAGTAACTGGTCTTCACATTAAGTGCAAGAACGCAATCCCGCAAGGCAGGGGATTGGGTTCCAGCGCAGCAGCAATTGTTGCTGGGCTTGTTCTGGCAAGTGAATTAACTTACGCCCGAGCTAGCGAAGATGAGTTGCTACAGATGGCAAATGCGATTGAAGGACATCCAGATAATGTTGCGGCCTGCTTATTAGGCGCACTAACTATTGCTTGGCTGGAATCAGATAACAAGGCAAACAGTGTGTCGATGAATGTGCACGAGGACATTTTTCCAGTCTTAGGAATCCCACAAACCCAGCTTGATACCCATAAAGCCCGCGGCTTGATTCCAGAAACTATCCCGCATGTTGACGCGGCTTTTAATGCCGGACGCGCCGCACTTTTGGTTGCAGCCATGATCGGTAATCCAGATTTTCTATTAGAAGCAACGCAAGATAAGTTGCATCAGCCATTTCGGGCCGCTGCATATCCAGAGTCAATGGATCTCATCGGGCAGCTTCGCGAAGTGGGGATAGCAGCCTGCATTAGTGGGGCAGGCCCAACGATCATTGCGCTGACAACATCGGAGCAGGTCGCCCAGGCATCAGAAATCATCACAAAATTTGGGTTCACTAGTGCGCCAGTAGCCGTAGCTGATCAAGGCGCGATAGCTGAAGTTATAGAAACAGGCGAAGGTCAATCGGCGCAGGAAACTAGCGATAACTAGGGTTTTCAGACCTGAAATTTCGCGGTTGTCGAATCAACCTGCTAGTGTTTTCTCATCGGTTGAATTTCTTTCGCCGAACATCCCGCAAAATTTTAGCGAAATTCTCGCGCATTGCTGCTGGATAAAAATTACGAAAAACCAACTACTCAAAACAAAGGGACACATAAGTGACCGAGACAAGCGCTAGAGACAATGGTTTAGCGACCAAACTACTTCCAGAACTTAAGGCAATGGCTACTGGCCTTGGAATTGACGGAGCATCCGCAATGCGCAAAGCCGAGCTCGTAACGGCAATTGGCGCCAAGCAAGGTGGCGGTAGAGGCACTCGTTCTGCTTCCCGTCCCGCTGGAGCAGCAACTAATTCCAAAACCCGTGAAGAACGTGCACCGCGTGAAGAACGTGCACCGCGTGAAGAACGTGCACCGCGTGAAGAACGTGCACCGCG